>Ga0209181_10000259_pt1 | contig 98230 bp, 71 predicted proteins | sample MAT05_FD_187208 | JGI IMG/M metagenome (GOLD analysis project Ga0209181, IMG submission 187208) | Freshwater microbial communities from Lake Fryxell liftoff mats and glacier meltwater in Antarctica - MAT-05 (SPAdes) (version 2) | ecosystem: Environmental > Aquatic > Freshwater > Ice > Liftoff...
TTTCTGTAATATGCATTGTTAGCTCCTTCCCAGGATTAGTTTTAGATTGGGGAGGTAAATTTAATAGTTTTAAGGGTAAGGGAGTGCCTAACATTTGATTCCACATCGCCACAAATTATTAATCTAAGTAAAATTTATGCATAATTCTCGAATTTTGTATAACCATTCACCTAGCCTAAACCTAGCTTAAAATTGGTCTTCCTATTTCACCTTTAGCTTTCGTCCTAAATCCAAAATATCCGTTGATTTCATCTTGTTTATTTTGCAAATTTTATCAACGCTTGTGCCATATTTACGAGCAATGGAGTATAAGGTGTCGCCACGATTTACGGAGTGATAGAGAACTTTAGCTTTTTTGATGCGCTCTTTTTCTTTTTTGGCCTCTCTTTCTTTTTTCTTTTTTTCGATTGCTCGGCGGTTCTTTTCATTTTCCTTCGAAACTTGTAATCGATTTGCCTCATATTGGGCTTCCTTTTTTGCATAAACCGTATCGCTCAATACTTGAACAATACTTGGAGCCTCATTTATGAAATTTGACTTAGAAAAGGTAGAAGCATGACCAACTACCAAGGAATCGGTGTGTAAACTATAATCTTCAAAATCAATGAGTAATTTTGGATTAATGGGTTTGCCAAAATACCGTATTTCAAAGTGTAAATGCGAACCACGACTGTGGCCAGTATTTCCGCCATAACCAAGCATCTGTCCTGATTTTACAGGATTTAGGGCCGTGATTTTTAGGTTTGATAAATGCCCATATAAAGTTTCTAAACCATTAAAATGACTAATAATAACGTAGTTTCCATACCCATTATTCCAGCCAGCTTGCCTTACTATGCCATCAAAGGCAGCGTAAACTGGGTCGCCGGTTTCTAAATCTATGTCAATGCCGGCATGAATTCTTCCATTTCTCCAGCCAAAATTACTCGTTACCTTGCCACGACAGGGCGCTTCGAAACAACAATGTTCTCCATCAATCAGTCGAATACATAGTGTATGTCGCTCATTGTCTAGGGCTATTATTCCAGCACGGGCTGTGTCCCAAAGCTTGCGAACTTCAGTAGAGGAGTTATCAATTTCTAGTTCATGAAATTCTGCTGAATCTATTTCCGTTGAATCGGGGTCTGTAACCTGAGCATTCGAATAAAAGGCCGAACAAATCAGTAAGATTATGCAAGTCAATAATTGCCATATATGGATGTGCTTTTTCGTCAATTAATTTCGCTTTTTAAAATAGCTTTCGCCATAATTTCATCGACTTTAAGCTGAGAAATTAAGGCCTCCAAAGAGTCGAATTTTTCTTCATTTCGCATACGGCTTATGAATTCTATAGTGAGTTCTTCGCCATAAATAGTTTTGTTAAAATTGAAAATATTCACTTCTATGCTCCATTTAGCACCATCAATAGTTGGATTATTTCCAATATTCATCATACCGCCATAAATTATGTTTTGATAAATAACATTTACGGTATAAACTCCATTGGCCGGTATTAGTTTATCATTATCATTTACCTTAATATTTGCAGTAGGATAACCAAGATCTTTGCCCATTTTTCGACCATGGCCTACGGTGCCAGTTAGGGAGTAATTTCGACCAAGAAATAATGCTGCAGTTACTACATCACCTTCTAATAAACTTTGTCTAATTTTGGTTGAACTCACAATAGCTTCACTAATATCTTGCGCTGCAATTTCAATAACTTCAAACCCAAACATGTTTGAAAATTCCGTTAAATCTTCAAAAGAACCTTCTCTATTTCGTCCAAACCGATGATCGTAGCCAACCACCATGGTTCTTACACCAATTTTCTCAACCATAATATCACGAATGAAACTTATGGCACTCATTTTGGATAAATTCTCGTCAAAGGGTAAAACAATCAGGTAATCCAGTCCAAGTTTGCGCAACCATTCAACCTTTTCTTCAAAAGTAGAAAGCAAACGAATATTGTTTTCGGCTTGGTATAAAAAGTGTCGTGGATGGGGATGAAACGTAACCAAAACTGATTTGCCATCTTGTTTTTTTGACAAGGAGACAATATTGCCTAAAATTTGAGAATGACCGATATGCACCCCATCGAAAGTGCCTTGCGTAACAACAGCATTTTGGGGTTTAGTAAAGGAATTTAGATCGGTAATTATCTCCATTTTTCAAGGCGCGAAATTAAGGAAAAATGACCTTAGATAAATCGGAAATATCTCAAGAAAAAGAACACGACACTTTTGGGAGAATTCTTAAATTTTGCAAGAATTAAGATGAACTCTAAATCTGATTTTTTTTTAACGATAGAATATATATTCTAAATCAGTTTAAATTGCTTAATCTAATCTAGAATTCTTCTGCTTTATTTTTTAAAGATATCGTCCGGTATGCCTTTATTTACCTTGTAATTATAGAGTTTAATATAAATTTTACCTTTCTTTTTATCCGCTTTTGAGTCTGCCTTTTTTGAGTTATTAATATCGGCAGCCACACTCTTAGGAATTTTAAATTTCTTAACATCTACAGTAAAAACCATATTGTCGGGCAAACCATATTCCACTTGGGTTCCATAGGTATATTCTGTTAAAATGGTACCATTCGATTTGGTTGTCAATTGCGATTTCAGCACAATATTCTGTTTAATATCTATCCATAATTTGCCCAAAATTAAATCACTAGTGTCAGCAGAAGGGATAACACTGATTATTGTGGTAGAGGCATTTCCAATAATTTCACTACCCGAATTAACAGCGGTAAATGAGGTGGTATCCTTGAGCATCCGGGTTAGCTGATCAAAACCTTGCCGCGGAATAATGGCAATTCCTTTCGAAATAACCCTAAATTTATCTTTTTGTTTAAAATAGATTTGAGCCTCAACCGGCATCATTCTTATGAAAGGTAAATCTACTTTAATTGTTGCCTGCACAGAATAATCCTTAGCCTTCATCATTTTTTTATAAACACCATTAATTATGGTATTAGGCGACTGTGTTTGTATTAAAAATGAAAAACTGCTCAACAAGCTAAAAAGCAGAATGAAAAATAAGGACTTGCGCAATTTCATGATAAAATATCTTTATGCTTAAATTTATAAACCGCAATAGCAAGTAATACCACGCAATGAACTACCAATACCACCAATGAATTTACAATTTCCTTTATAGGCAAAGGGTCTTCAAAAAAGCTTCGCCAAGCAGCCATGTGTGTGGTAAATAATAAGGGTCGAATGCGGTCGAAAATTGGTACATCCAATGTCCCAATAATCGTGAAAAGGATTATTACAGCCATAGTAGAAACAATGGGACCAATAGAATTTTCAGAGAAACATGAAAAGGTAAGCGATAAAGTTGCAACGGTTACCAGTGCCAAAAATGCAACAGCAAATCCTGATACAAAGCGCCATAAAACATCCGTTTGCTGTAAAATAACTAAACCATCGCTGTTCAAAACCATTAAATCTCCGGTTCCAAAAATTACTTTGCTAACACCTAAAGCTAACACCGCTAGCCAAACTATTATTATAAATGTATAAGCACAACCTGCTAAATATTTTGAAAAAAGCACAGAACTTCTCGAAATAGGCTTGGTTAGTAAAAGTCGTATAGTACCCATGGCTGCTTCTCCCGAAACCAAATCACCCGTAACCAAAGCTACGAGAAGCGGAATATGGATAATGAGCATTTGAAGGATAATAAAAGCCATCGTGTTGCCATTTAATAAGTTGCCTTCAAAAGATAAAGATTGTTCGAATGGAGCTGTAATGAATGAAATGTAGGTTAAACCATCCATTTTTAAAGCAAATAATACGATACCGATTAAGAGGGTTATTGCTCCCAAGCCTATGTAACTACGAGGCTTTGCTGCAATTTTAATGAATTCATTATAGGTGCTTTTCCAAAACATACTATACATGGGTTAGTTTTAAAAAGTAATCTTCTAATTTTCGTTTCCCTTCAATCGAAAAAACTTGAATTCCATTTTCACAAAGCAATTTATTCACTGCTGGTATGGATTCTTGCGAGATTTGAAGTTGCAAAATATTTGCATCATAGCTATCAATTACTAGATTCATTCTTGAATTATTCAAAATTTGTATAGCCTTTTCAGTAGAATCAACTTGTATGGTAACAAGGAGTTCGCGAGCATTCAATAAATCGATGACATTGCCCTGTACCAATGATTTTCCCTTGTTAATAATTACCATGCGATTGGCAATTAATTCAATTTCTGAAAGAATATGCGAGGAGAGAAGAACCGTTTTATTTCGCTCGTTCTTTAATTGTAAAATCAGGTTTCGAATATCAATGATACCTTGTGGGTCAAGTCCAGTAGTGGGTTCGTCCAAAATAATCAAATCCGGATCGTGAATTAAAGCTTGGGCTATTCCAAGTCGTTGTTTCATGCCATGAGAAAATCCGGAAAGTTTGTCTTTTTCGCGACCTTTTAAACCTACAAATTCAATCATTTCATGAATTTGGGAATTGCTTACCGTCGCACCCGAAATTCTTGCGAATATTTTTAGATTTTGTTCTGCGGTCAAATATTTATAGAAGTCGGGTTTTTCAACAATGCTCCCAATTCTTCTTAAAATGTAATTTCTGTTTTCTCCTAAGTGTTTGCCAAACAGCTTTATGTCGCCTTTGCTTGGCTTTATTAGCGATAAAAGAGTTCGAATGGTTGTGCTTTTTCCGGCACCGTTGGGACCTAAAAAGCCAAATACATCACCTCTAAATACGTCAAAACTTACATCTTCAACGGCTACAAACTTGCCAAAATTTTTTGCAAGGTGTTTAACTTCAATAATTTTTTCTGGATTGTCTGGCATTCAGGATAAGATTAAACCCTCTCAAAGATAATAAACATTGCCATGCTTAGAATGTTCATAGAATCTTTTATTTGATTTATTTTTAACGACCGAGAGTTTTAAATGAAATAACGACAAATCAAAGTCAATTTAGAAGATAGTTTGTTCTAATTTGCACCTAACCAATATGATTTAAAGGCAAAGGCAAATATTTAATTTATAAATAGTTCAATAATATGATCTTCTTCATGTATTTTTGAAACACAGAAGAATTGCATCATTTTGGTTTTAAAGTAAAACTGCTCTTCAAAATTAATTTTATCAACGAAATCAAAATTCGTTTCCTGATTTTCAGAAACTAATCAGTTGTAATTTCTTGACACTTTAAAAAATCAATTTAAAACAAATAATAAAACATGAAAAAAATAAAACTAACTATCGCAGTGGCTGCTGTTATTGCCTTGGCTGCATGCTCCAATTCAAGTGAAACATCAACCGAAAAAACGGATACAATTGTAAAGGAAGTAGAAGTACCAGTAGAAACCGAAAAAAGTACAACAACTACCACCACAACAACAACTAAAATAAACGACGACGGCACATCAGTTGAATTAGATGAGAATGGTGTTGTAATTAGTAACAAGGATGGCAAGTCGGAAACGAAAGTGAAAGTTCGAACCGATAGTTTGCGAATTAAAATTAAACGTTAAACTTTTTTCTTCGCTTCGTGAGTAATGATCATTCACGAAGCTGAGTCTTTTGAAAGAGTTTGTGCTTTGTCGGTATCGTTTGTTAGTTTTACCCAATTGGTAAAACTTTCAAATGTCATGGCATCATTCACATTGTATTCTCCTATTTTGGTGCGTCGAAGCACCGATAAGTATGCGCCATTGTTTAACGCTTTGCCAAAATCATTGGCTATAGATCGTATATAAGTTCCTTTGCTGCAAATAATCCTGAAGTCAATTTCGGGTAAATTAATTCGGGTAATTTCAAACGTTTTTATATCTACTTGTTTCGATTTAATAATAACATCTTCACCCTTTCGAGCACTCTCGTAGGCGCGCTTTCCATCAATTTTAACTGCTGAATAAATGGGTGGCGTTTGTTCAATAATTCCGGTAAAAGTTTTAGCTAGTTCATATATTGCTTCCGGCTTTATTTCCGATATATCAAAAGTTTGGTCAATTTCAGTTTCTTGGTCAAAGGATGGGCGAGTGGCTCCAAGAACAAAAGTTCCTGTATATTCTTTTTCCTGTAATTGGAGATTTGTAATTTTTTTGGTCCATTTACCTGTGCAAATAATGAGAAGTCCTGTAGCTAAAGGATCTAAAGTGCCTGCATGTCCAACTTTTTTTACTTTTCCAATATACTTAACATGTTTAACGGCTTGAAATGAAGTTTTGCCTAAAGGTTTGTCTATCAGGATAAGCTGACCATCACTAAAGTCTATCATTTGATTAATTTGGCCGTGTATTTTTTGGTTCCGTTTTCACCCTTAAGAAACAGATAGTAACTTCCATGAGCAATATTGGCGGTTTCGAGATAGAGTTCGTTGTATCCTTCATTTAAATTGCCATCAAATAAATAAGTAACCAATTGACCAAGTGCATCGTACAATTCTACTTTTACACTTTCGTTTTTCTCGAGATAAAAGCTCAATGCAGTTTTGTCGAGAAGCGGATTTGGGTAAATAGAATAGCCAAATTCTCCTTCCAATTCAACTTTATCTGTCACTTTTAGTTTTCCAATCCAAGTTCCATTCAAACTATTGGCGTTTCCGTACGAACCCACACACCACATGGTTCCCGGCTGGTTATACTTGTACTGAATTCCAGTATAATCGCCCCAGCGCTCTTGAGGAACCTGATTAAAAGGTAACCTTTCTATAACTTTAAGCCCACTTTTTATACGAACAACTTCCGAAAAATAGGAGGGAAGCTTGGCAATTTGAGTATGATAAACCGCGGAAGTTCCTGGAAAGGATTTGGATGAAACATGCGAAAATGTAATGGCCGATGCTTGATCAGAAGGTGCTCCTTTCCCGGCATAAGCAATAGAAGGGTATCCATAGTCGATGCTGTCGGCACTTACATAATTGGCTTTTACAAGATCTCTTTTATTAACGTTGAACATTCCATGAAAAACCCCTGATCGATAGTAAGGCTTTATCACCGATGTTTGTACATATTGTATTTTGCCAAAATGATAAATTCCTCCCAATACACGGGTATCATTGGTTTGCAGTGTGTCACCCCCTTTTGGCTGAGGAGCCACCGGTGGTACCCCGTAGGTTTTGTCTGTTTTAAATACTTTAAGACTCAATGTAGCAATTCCCGAGCGAAGTGTGTTGCTGATTTCTTGCAAAAACAAGGTGTCGTTTTCTAAGTCCCCCGGTCTTACCGAAAGAAAATACATATTGGGATGTGTTGGGGTAAAACCACCTTGAACCGGACAAATACTCCAAATTGCTTTTGAATTATAGCGTATATCAGAATACACCTTTTGAATTAAGGTATCGCCATCGTATCCATTTTGTTTTTTTATTTGCCAAATCAAGCTTTGGTTAAATCCAACTCGCCAGTCTGTATTTTCGGTGAGTAAATTTAGGGTAATAAAAACATCTTCCTTCGAAATAGCCATAATGGGGTAATCGCTCCATTTGTCATTGTTAAGAGCATTTCCAGGCAATTTATAAAAATTCCATTCGCCCGCAGGGTCGTTTGTTTTTGAAAATGCTAAAACACCAAAATTGTTTACCACCTTGCTTTCATGTAAAAAGAAAAGGATAAATCGATCGGATAAAGGGTCGTAAACAACTTTAGGGTCGTAACAATAATTTGTAAAACCCAATATTTTTCCGTTCGCAAATTGAAACAAAGTTTTATATAAAAGTGATTTTCCGTTTTCATCTAAAACCCGAATGGAAGAATTCTGTACACTTACAATTTTACCGTCGTTTGAAATGGCTATGTGATTGTCATTAGGTATGCCTCTACTTCCAATAATCTGCCCATCAAAACTTGTATCAATTTTTGGAGCAATTTCGGCTGGAGTACTTTGGTAGTTATTAGTTTTATTAAGATTTTGATAATACCGTTCGCGTAATTTGTTGACTTGATTTTTGGCAGAATTGTAATTTCCAGCAGGTTTGGGTGCTTCGCTTTGGTCTCCCCATTGAATGATTTCTGAAGCGTTTTCACCAAAAATTCCACTCTGAATCATCGGATACTTGTAGTTGGCTGATTTATATGTGAAATCATCCTGCGCCATAAGCTCGTTAAAGCTTAAAACAAACAGGATAAGATATAGGCTGTGTTTTAACATTTTTTAAATTTTACTTTAATATTTATATTTTAAAAAAAAAGTCAAATTCGACGATTTTTATTAAAGTTCAAACATAGTTTAAATTTGTGTTTTAACCCAAAATAATCGATGGTTGGTTTGCATTACTTCTCTTGTGGATTTAGAAATATTTTTTGAATTTCTCTTATTTTTTGAAATCAGTTTTTTGTTTTAAATCCAATAAATTCGCGAAGTTCACAGCTGTTCTTGTTATAAATTAAACGGCTGTTAATTACGGTGTCGAGCGACTCTTTAAAATAATTTTGATTTACCAAAAGGGTGTCATTCATTTTTAAATCGATAGGCTTAGTCAATTGAATAAGCCTATGGTCAACGCGAGCATCTTCAATATAAAGATATAATGCCGTGTAAGGGCCATCATGAAGTATTGATAATTTTTGTGGTAAAAAATTGTTCTTGTCTTTTAAGAAGTAACATAGACTTTGTATAGGATGCGATTTGTTCTTATCACTATTTAAAGCAAATTGCACCGTTGATAAATACCCAGGATAAAGCATAAGTAAGATTAATATTGTTAGCGTAACTATAAATATTTTATGCTTGTTTAAATTATATAAACTTACCAAAAAAGTTCCCAAACAAAGCGCTGCAATAGGATATAAAGGCGCATCGTACCAGAAATTTTTCGTGCCTGCCGAAATTACTCCAAAAAATACGATGAAATTTAAAAGCAGAAAGGATATAAAGTTGCGAAAGCGAAGTTTTTTAAGAACCACAACAAGCAATCCGGTTAAACAAAGTACAAGGATAAAAGGCTTAAACCTGCCTTCATTAAAACCTGTCCAATAATACCAAAAATCATTTTTTTGATAGTGGTAATTTGACGATTTATCGAAATAGCGTCCAAACATTTCGTTCATCCAAACTTGATGCATATAGCCCGGTGACTGCATTTCACGGAAAGTATAATATCCCATGATTAGCAGAATAACTGTTAGCAATCCTATCCAAAAAGTTTTAGTGGTAACAATTTCTAAAAGTTGTTTGTTTACAATAATCCATAAAAACAACGCCGGTAAAAACATAAAAATTATGATACTCTTTGTTAACCATCCAAAAAACAAGGAAACATAAACTAGAATAAGAAAGGTATTGTTTTTGGTGTTTAGATAAAGATAGCTGAAACCCAAAAAACTAAGCGAAAAAAAGGCAAGTACAACATCATGATCACCGAAGCGAGCCACGTGTTCGCCAACATAGCCCATACTCGAAACCAAAATTAGAGAAGCAATGATTCCACTCCAAAGGTTGCCAGTAATTTTAAGTCCAAGCCAAATAAGCAAAATTATAGTAGCCATTGAAAATACCATCGAAGGCAATCGTGCTGCCAATTCATTAAAACCAAACACTGAAAAGGAAAACGCCTGAAGCCAAACCAGAAAGGGAGGTTTAAGTTCCCACATATCGGGTTGGTTTTCATAATAGCGGGTTAGCCAATGATGATTTTGAAGCATTCCAATAGCATTGGCGAAATTCCTGCTTTCATCCCATGATTGAACACAGTAGGTGTCGATGCGGTGACACAAAGGGAAGTAACAAAGAATTAAGGTAAAAACAACAGCCAAAATACGCCATACTTTCTTGCTAAAAAACATACTCGTCAAACTTACATCAAATAGTTGAAAGGATAAAAAGCAAGAAAAATTAGCATCAAGCAGAGTCTAAATATCTCCGTTTAAAAAAAATCATTGTCTTTTCAACTTTATTAATATACGTTTGGAAACTGATTATGCCAATCCATAAAATTATCGCATTTTTTGCATGTATTTGTCTAAGTTCCATTTGTATTTCACAAACAATTAAGGGGCGAATTACCGATTCAGAAACCGGAGAAGCTTTGCCGGGCGCAACCATCAAAGTAAAAGGTACTCAAGTTGCAACTGCTTCCGTAACCGATGGCTATTTTACCCTTAATGTTACCAAATTTCCTTTAACGCTTCAGATAAATTACTTAGGATATCAAACTTTAGAGATAAAACTCAACAGTGAACCAACCAATGCATTAAAAATTGCTCTTAAGGAAAAGCAAATTGATGTGAGTGAAGTTGAAGTTAAGTCGAGCCGAATTTCAGAAAAAGAAAAGGAGTCACCAATTACAGTTGAATCCATGGGCAGCAAGCAAATAAAGGAGGCGGCAGCAAGCACTTTTTATGAAGGATTGGGCAATATGAAAGGTGTTGATATTACGGCGGCGAGTCTTGGTTTTAGAGTGGTTAATACTCGAGGATTTAATAGTACAAGCCCGGTTCGAAGTTTGCAATTAATTGATGGAGTTGATAATCAATCACCGGGTTTAAACTTTTCTCTTGGAAATTTTCTAGGTGCCAGCGACCTAGATGTAAAGAAGGTCGATATTGTTTCAGGAGCTAGTTCTGCCTTTTATGGCCCTAATGCCTTTAACGGCGTTATAAGTATGGAGTCCAAAAATCCCTTTGAAACTCCCGGTCTTAATGTTTCTACAAAAATTGGTGAACGCGAATTGCGAGAAGTTAGCTTTCGGTTCGCCCAAGTCTTAAAGAATAAGAACGGAAAAGAGAATTTGGCTTATAAGGTATGTTTGTATTCAATGAGTGCCTACGATTGGGAAGCATCCAATTACAATCCGTCAAGCGATTCAAAAAAAGGATTGGGAAATCCAGGCCGCTTCGATGCTATAAATATCTACGGCGACGAAGTACTTGCACCTGGACTTAACGATTATTCTGAAGGAAAAAGCAAGTTGGAAAACCTTGGATTAGGCTTGTTTTACCGAACTGGTTTTAAAGAAAGTGAAATCGTTGATTACAATACCAACAACAATAAATTTAATACTGCGGTCCATTATAAAATTACGCCTAAATCAGAACTTATTTATGCCTTTAATACGGGGTCAGGATCAACAGTTTATCAAGGTGATAATCGGTATAGTTTAAAAAATATTCGTTTCTGGCAAAATAGATTGGAATGGAAACAAAAAGATAAATTTTTTGTAAGAGTTTATGCAACTAAAGAAGATGCCGGAGATTCTTATGACGCGGTATTTACAGCCATGCGACTAAACAATGCGTCTACCGATGAAGGAAGTTGGTATAGAACCTATGGTAGTAATTGGACTCGTTTTTTTCAGAATAAAGCCTCTAATCTAAAAGGTTATAATGGGCGCGATACCACTTGGGTTAAAGATAGTTTGGATTATTTTCTCCAATTTTATAACGATTCCTTTTTGCGTTGGCATTCACGAAATGCAGATATTACCAATAAGTTTAGCTATGTTGGGTACGAAGCAGGAACCCAGCGATTTGACTCCATGGTAAAGGATATTACCTCAAGAAATTTTACAGATAATGGAACTAGGTTCTACGATAAATCGGCACTTTATAACATGCAAGCCGAATATAAATTTACTCCAAAATGGGGCGATGTTATTACCGGGATGAGTTCGCGAATATATCGACCCGACACTCGTGGCACTATTTTTAGAGACACCGGAGGCACTAAAATAACTAATTATGAATACGGACTTTACGCAGGCTACGATAAAAAATTTAAGAACAATCATTGGAAGGTAAACGTAACTATGCGCTTGGATAAAAATCAAAATTTTAACTTTTTGGTTTCTCCGGCCGCCTCAGTGCTTTATTTACCCAGTAAAGAACATAATTTTAGATTTACAATTTCCAGAGCAATTAGAAACCCAACCTTGGCCGATCAATATCTTTACTATAATGTAGGAAGAGCCATTTTAATTGGCAACCTTACCGGCTTCGATTCCTTAATAACTCTAGAATCATTTTCCAAATACAGAAATACCTTGGATGTGGGTCAGCTTCAATATCAAAAGGTCGCTCCAATTAGTCCTGAAAAAGTTCTCACCTTCGAAGGAGGCTACAAAACAGAGCTTAACAAGTCTTTATTTATAGATATGGGTTACTATTATAGTATTTACACCGGATTTATAGGTTATAATGTTGGTTTGGTAGGCAAATTTGATAAAGCTACTCAATTGCCATTGCCTGGTTTACAAGCATATAGAATTGCTGCAAATTCAAAAGACAATGTAAATACCTCCGGATTAAATATTGGCTTTAGCTATTTCTTCAAAAAGTACAGTTTTACCGGTAATTATTCATACAATACAATCAATTTAAGAGGTACAGACGACCCAATTGTGCCAGCGTTTAACACACCAAAAAACAAGTTTAATTTAGGATTCTCAGGTCGAGAATGTAAATTGCCATTTACGGATAAAAAGCGCCTTGGTTTTGGTATTTCATATAAATGGATTGAAGGATTTGAATTCACAGGTTCACCTCAATTTACAGGGTTTATTCGCAGTTACGATATGCTGGATGCTCAAATTAATTATGTTTTTCCTAAACAATTTTTAACCGTTAAAATTGGTGGTTCTAACCTTTTTGGATTTCAACCTCTATTTAGAAATAATGGTGAAAATAAGTTGAAGACTATGTTTAACAATAGAAATAGCCAGGTTTATGGCGGACCGAGTGTTGGCCGACTGGTTTATGTTTCCTTGCTTTTTGAAATTCCGGCTAGGTAAAATAAAATTAAAATATAGAAACCTGTATTAAAAGTAGGATTCAGTTATCTTTATGTTTTTTATCCAATGGAAACGAAATCGAATCAAGGAAGGCCTGTTAAAATTACATTTCAAGAAATTAGTTAACTCTTAAAACGAACTTGTTACGACAAGCTTATTTTTTTTTAATTCTATCAATGGTAAGAATCCATTTTGGCATCGGCAGTAATATCCAATTTAAAATACATAGGTTATTAGGGTTTTAGTAGTTATACATCATAAAATAAGTATACAATTAACAAAGCAAAATAACAGAAAAGCAATACTCTTATCCATACTTTAATTTTTAATCAATAAAAAACCTTTAAATTCTGTAAAACCTAAAGATAAACAAGTTAAGCACGGTAATAAACATCAATCTAAAATCTAACATTTATGTCCACTCTCTGGCTAAAAATGTGGGAAGTATGTAATTCCTTTAATTAAATGTGTAACATCGAACTTGGTTTAAGAAATACCTTTGTACAAAGAATTATAAATCAAAATATGCCATTATTAACTATCATAAGTGTACTATTAGTTGTAGGTGTTTTACTTTGGTTGGTAAATACTTATCTGCCAATGGACCGAAAAATTAAAAGTATTCTTAATGCGGTTGTGGTTATAGTGGTGGTGATTTGGCTTTTAAAAGTATTTGGCGTTTTAGGCTCTTTAAATAACGTACATATTTAAGATTAAACTCTCCCATTTTAAGGAGTAGTTCTGCATTGCCTGCATATCTAAAATGGATAGCTTAGTTTATTTTTCTTATTCGATACTAAAAAGCACATGCCCAATGATTAGCCTCGTTTAATTAGAAGTAGATTACCAAAACGCTTAAATTGATTTTTCTGATTCTCAAATTTAAATTTACTTTACTAGCATTTTTTTTTGATAATTTTTTACTACTAGATTGATGGTTTTTATGTGTTGAGGGGCATTTCCGAAGGAACATTGTGTCAACCCTTATTTAAAATAGTCGAATTGAAAGTTTTGAAAGTTCTTTAATCAAACTTTTTTTATTAATTGAAGATTTTTATACATTAAAGTCTTACTAAATTCTTCTATAAATTTTAAATGTCATAATTTTTGAGAAAGTATATTAAAGCAAAATTTTATAAACAAAGACTTATGCAATTGAAAAAAAACTAAAATTTAAATCCAATGAGAATCTTCTAAATCTAGATTTAAACTAGTAATATCCTATATAATTGATAAAAAACATATAGCCAATTGTGAAACTTAAATTATGATTTTGTCATGGTTAATAATTACTTAAAGAGTTTTTTATAAAATCTGGTTAAATGTTAAATTAAACTTTATTTTTGTCATGTTGTTAATAGTTAATTTATTATCAATTAATTAAAATCAAAATATGAATTTGACTTTAAACAATCAAAAAATTAAAAGCTAACAATTAAAAAACCAGATATGAGAAAAATTACTTTAATTTTAATTTCAGGGCTTTTTGCCATGAATGCTAGTGCTCAATTGCGCTACAAAAACGAAATCTTTACCAATACTCAAATTCAGGTAGCCAAAGGAATTCCTTTTGCCACTAATTTAAATTGGCTAATTATTAATCAAACTGATTTAGGCACTCCAGCCAATTTACCACAAGTAATAGGTGAACTAACCGATTTAAAAACGCGTGTTGCATTAAAAAAGTCTTTTCCACTTAAGTATTACGTGCCAAAAGGTACACCAGGAGGAACAGGTGATACGACTATTTTAAAAGTTACTACTCTTAGAATGGATGCTTACATGCCAGATCCAAGTATTGATGCAGGGGTAAAGCGTCCTGTAGTTATATACTTACATACTGGTAATTTTTTGCCTCCTGGAACCAATGGAAGTCCTTGTGGTGATAAAGGCGATAGCGTAGTTGTAGATATTTGCAAAGGCTTGGCTCGACGTGGTTTTATTGCTTTAGCAATTGATTACCGTTTAGGTTGGAATCCAATTGGAGCAACTTTAGATATTCGTCGCGGAACTTTATTAAATGCTGTTTATCGTTCTATTCACGATGTAAAAGAATGTGTAAGACTCGTTAAAGGCGCTAATATGGCGGCGTATAATATCGATACCACCAAAATAGGATTATTAGGTGAAGGAACTGGCGGATATATTGCTTTAGCTTATAATACTTTAGATAAGTATCCTGAATTTATGAATCTGCCTAAATTTACAGGTTATATTGACACTGCCAAAGTTGGTTATATTAATGGTACCAAAGGCTTGTTTAATCTTTATACTTCAAGTACAGTTGGAACGAAGGTTCAAGTAATCGGTAATATTGGCGGAGCATTAGCCGATTCATCTTGGTTAGAAGCAGGAGATGCACCAGTCGTTTCTATGCATTCAGTTCGCGATCCATTTGCACCATTTGGTTATGGTCTAGTAATCGTTCCGCCGCCAATTAATCAACCGGTTGTTGATGTTGATGGTGCTAATAATACAATCATGAGAGCTCAACGCTTGGGTATTAACAGTGTTTTTGCTTCAATTCCAAGCTCTGATCCTTACACAGTTAAGGCACGTTCTCTTTATAATCGTACCATAGATTATATCTATCCGGCTCCTGAAGATAAAATTACTATTCGAAGTGGCGAAGGTATGTACCCATTTATTTTACCAAAAGGGTCTTCGGTATTTACTAATCAAGCTTCACCATGGCAGTGGTGGGATTCAGCATCTAAAGAAGCTAAAGTAATTGTTGCTGCTCCAAGTACAACAGCCCACATGGCTTCTATCGGTAGCAATTTAGATATGAGCCGAACTAAATCAAGACTTTACCAAGATACCATTTTTGGATATATGATTCGCAGATTCGGGGTGGCCATGAACTTACTAACTCCTAGCCAACTAGGCGTTTCATCTCCAAAGGTAACCGGAATACGTGTTTATCCTAATCCGGCCACAAGTTCAGTTTCTGTAAATTATCAAGGAGTAATTAATACTATTATTATAACTGATATTAGTGGAAAAACAGTTTTTGAATCGGAAGTTAATGCAACCTCTTTAACCATTCCTTCTTTAAATCTTTCTAAAGGATTGTACTTGTTAAACATTTCAACAGAACATGGAAATACAGTTGAAAAACTTGTAATCAACTAGTAAAAGATAACGTATATTCAAAAAGACTTCCTCCCAAGGGAAGTCTTTTTTTTTGGGTATAAAAAATTAACATAAATTATTCAATATAAGGTTAATGAACCGAACTAAATGATTTAGTTTGTTTAAGCCCGATTTAGAAATGCCGGACAAGGTTTTATATTTGCTCCAATTCTTGAAAAGTCTTTCGAGCAGACTTGTAAAAATGAACATAAATTGCTGGTCAAATTATTATCAATTCTTCAACGAATTAATTTACAAATCGAAGATTCGATAATGCCCCTAAAAAACAAACATAAAATAATTATCTAATTCCTAATCGAATCAACAATTTCTATCGCGGATTTTTGGTCAAATCCACCCTGTATTAAAAAATTGAAATAATTATTTGGGCGAATCCTTTCAGGCCGGGCTATCTGTTACAATCTTTTTGTTCGTAACCTCACAAAAATGATTTTCACTTCTATCCCTTTCGCTACCGTTAAACCTTTAAAGTGCATTGCCTGAGACTGAATTTTTAAAATTGATTTTCGTTTATTCAGATACTCACGCGCAAACTCAAGTGTGAATGCAGGGTAATGCATGCCCTAAAAGCTAAATGTTTAGTAAAATTGGAAGAGTAAAGCACACTAACTTGATAACCAAATAGCCAATCACTGAATAACAACCACTTAATCCCTAATCACCAAAATTTAAAATTCAATGTTCAATGGCCAATACTAAATAACCAATCACCAATACTCAACAACCTCTATCAAAATAACCACTACATTTTTCCGCCCAGTTATACACATTTTTTTTAGAACATAATTTCTATATTCAGAACAATTGAACAAATCGTCAATGTCATAATAATGTCATATAATTTATTTCAATGTTAATTATTTTTCAAAAGTTAATGTGAATTATTAAATGCAAGACAAGTAACATGTTATAAATTAGCATTATATAATTTATATAAAATTCAAAAATTAAGTTATTAATTTTTAAATCCTCTTGGTTGTTTGTATTGTTCGATAATTAAAAGGTTATTCGCGGGATTTTTGAAAAATAGACAGATTCTTGAATTTGACTTGTTTCAAAAAGTAAGTTAAACCATTAAACAACGTAACAAATTTAAATTTATCAAGTAAAACCTTTTTTTTGACTAATTAACATATGAAAACAAAAACATACAAACACATTTTAGTAATTATTGCTTGCTTTTTTGCCTTCTCAAAGGTAATGGGACAGACCGCTGGAACCGTTTTTAGAGATTTTGATGGGGATGGCTTACGCGATTCTGTGCTTAAATCTTTTGTTGAACCACGAGTAGCTGGCGTTATTGTTAACGTTTACAATTCATTAGACGTTCAGTTAGCTTCCTTCAAAACACCGGCCAACGGAATGTACAGTATTCCAACCACGGGTGCTTCTTTTAATGGTATCCAAGGTTCAAATACAGGTTTTGTAGCCAGTAGCACTTCAATTCGTCTCGAGTTTATTATACCCGGTACAAATGTTGATTGCAGAAATATTAGTTCTGCTATTGATTTTAGTTCTAGTATGGGTGTTACCTATGGTTCTTCTGTTAGATTCATAACTAGTGGTACTTCCAATAATAATTATGCAATCAATAATCCTACTGATTATGTATCCGATACCACAAATGCAAATGTGAGCATGTTTATTGTACATCAACAGCCCGGTAATCCATTAAGCGGCAGCAGTGCAACAGATGCATCAGCTTTACGTGTAGCGTTAGTTAAAGTACCATACTCCAGCAATGGTAACTCTACAAGAGGTTCATCTGCAATAAATACTTATAGCACAGCCCAGAAATTGGCAACATTTAATCAAATAGGAACGGTTTTAGGCGTGGCTTACAGCAAAAAGGCTAATAAAATATTCACTTCAGCTTATATGAAACGCCATACAGGTTTTGGCCCGTCAAATGGCACATTTAACAATGCACCGGGTTCCATTTATATTATCGATCCAACAAAAAACAGCGCAAGTACACCTGCCGCCGCTGCTTCCTATTTTACGAGTTTAGATGCCTTGGGATATCCAACCCATAATACTACTGGTTCACCAGCTTATGGAAACAATAAATCCTTCAGAGTAACTGCAACAGGATCTGGAAGTGGGCGTACAGAAGTTATTGATTACATCGGAGAAGGCTGGGCCGTAATTGGGAACAATCGGGATACCAATCGCAACTTACCTGCTAATTATAATAGTCCAAGCAACGATCCGGCTGCTTTTGGTCAGGTAGGAAAAGTAGGTTTGGGAGATATTGAAATGAGTGATGATGGGCAATATTTATTTGTAACTAATCTTTATGATCGCAAAATTTATCAGCTAAAGTTCAACAGCATTACCAATCCAACCTCGGTAACGGTTATTGGTAGTTGGGCACTTCCAAATCCTCCACGACGTTCAGAATCTGGGTTGTTATACGCTGCCGCTATTTATAATGGTTTAAATGATAATACTGATTTTTATACTGGACCGCGAGGGATTCAAAGACCATTTGGTATTAAATATTACAGAGGAGAAGTATATATCGGAGCAATTACAACTGGGGAAGGTACCTCTGGAGAAACATTTAAAGATAATGGTCTTGGAAATCCTGAATATACTGATATTTGGTCTTATGTTTGGAAATTAACACCCGGCACAGGTTTCAATACCACGCCAATCTTGCAGTTTCCTATGAACTTTGATCGTGGAAACAATGATGATAACTATAATGAAACCTTTGAAGTATGGGATAATAAATTTCCACTTGTAACTAATTATAGCTTTGGATTAACTCACCATGCACAACCTATATTTTCGGATATTGAATTTGATGATGAAGGGGTTATGATTCTCTCATATAGAGACCGTTGGGGTGATCAAATTGGACATGTAAATTATATGATGACCGGCACCACTGAAACCCGCGGCGCTTGGGCTTTGGGCGATATCTTCAGAGCTTACTATAATCCAAACACTTGTTCGTATGAAATAGAAAACAACGCAAAGGAAGGTCCGGGAAGTTTAAAGCCAGCCACTTTAGGTACGTTTTCGTTTCAAGGACCCGGCGGAGGTGAATTTTATTTTGAAGATGGCTTAGAAAAATATAATGGGGCATCTCAAAATAGTCGTTACCATAAAAATGTAAATATGGGAAGTTCCGCTATTTTTCCCGGAAAAAATGAAGTTGTAAGTGTGGTAATGGACCCTATGGATGTTTGGTCGGGAGGGGTAAGTTGGTTCAATAATACCACAGGTGTTAACTCCCGTGATTATGAAATGTATTATGGAAATTTTGTCGGAAGTTTTGCAAAAGCAAATGGCTTAGGTGACATCGAACTTTTTGGATCCAATTCTGCTATTGAAATTGGAAATAGAATTTGGAATGATTCTGACGCAGACGGTATTCAAGATGCCGGAGAATCAGGAATTGCAGCTGTTACTGTTGTGCTTTACACCAATGGACCTGATGGAATTGCCGGTAATGCCGATGATGTTCAAGTTGGTACAACCAATACTAATTCATCTGGTAATTATTACTTTACAACGCAAGCCGGTACTGATGGTAATGGAGTTGATTATAATGTTACAATTTCCGTTAACACGGCTTATAATATACGTATAGGAAGTGCCGACTGGAATGCATCCGGCACAGCAGGTACCGCTGATTTGAGCGGACTTATTTTAACTCAAATTAATATCTTAGGAAATGGAGCAGTGGATCAAAGTGATAACGATGCTTCAATAAACAGTTCAAACTTCCCGATGATAACTTTAACCACTGGAGATCACGGTCAAAATAATCATTCTTATGATTTCGGCTTCGCGCCACCATTCGGAAATCTAGGGAATAGAGTTTGGGCAGATCAAAATTCTAACGGTTTATTTGATGAGGTTTCTACTTTCGGTATCAACGGAATTACAGTTGAACTTTATAAAGAAACAAGTTCTGGAAGTAATGTTTATACTCTAAATCAAACTACAACAACAGCCAATGATGGAACCGGCAATCCGGGATATTATAATTTTATAATTGTTAGCGCTGCAAATTATAAAGTTAAGTTTATTAATACTTCTGCAATTGGAACCACTCAAAATTCTGCTGCTGCAACAGATAATAATTCAGATCCAAATATTGCGAACGGCTTTACAGAACCAATTGCCATGAATCCTGCCGGTTCTGGTGTTTCTAAAAATAATTATACCATTGATGCTGGATATAAAATTGTTGAAATCGGAAATTATGTTTGGATGGATAGTGATGCTGATGGCGTTCAAGATAACGATGAGTCAGGAATTAGCGGAGTGGTTTTAGAACTTTATTCAAGTTCAGGGAATCCGATAAAAGTATGTAAATCGAATAACATAGCTACTGATTTTAGTACGAATGATAATAATACAGGATCTTATGTTTTTGGTGGTGATTGGACCTTCTCGGGTTCAGGAACAGGCATTTCATCTGGCGAACTTCACGTTTCTGGAAATTCAGGCGTGGCAACTCGTGTAGTTTCTAAGCCACTTGTTTATACGATAGATAGTGTTTTAGTCACGTTTGATTTGAAGGAAATATCTGGATTTGGAAATTCTGAATCAGTCGTTATTGAATATAACAATGGCACAACTTGGGCAACCTTAGCCACTGTTTCAGGAAGCGGTATGACTACAACCTATGCAAAATTCAAATACAGTAACTTAACTCGAAGCGGATATACCGTGGTTAGCGGTCTTACATCAATTGTCAGTATTCGATTTAGAGAGGGTGTTTATGCATCTACTAATTATGTTTATGTAGATAATCTTGATATTCAATTCAAAAAAACCTGTTTTAATGCTACAGCAACTACAAATTCTTTAGGATATTATGCTTTTAATAATTTACAACATGACTTAAGTCCAAGTACAAGTTATCAAATTCGGATTTCACAAACCCAAAGCACAATTTTAAATTTATCAGTTACAAGTACTAGTGCGGGAACAACTGCCACAGATAACAATGGAACTGATGCAGGAACATATACAACTTCTGGAAATATTTCAACTCCGGCATCAGGTTCAGATTTAAGTTTTGATTTTGGATACAAAGGCTACTCTATTGGTAATAAGGTTTGGTGGGATAATAATAATAATGGAACCATTGATGGTGGTGAAACTGGAATTCCAAATGTGAATTTATCTCTTTTGAATTCAGCAGGAGTTCAAATAGCAACCACTATGACTGATGCCAGTGGATTCTATCGTTTCGGAGGCTTACCTTCCGGCATATATCAAGTTGCCGTAACATCATCTTTAGGTTCAGGAACTTTAGCTGGATCAACACGATCTTCGGCAACCTTAACCGATGATGTTGATAATAATAGCAATGGAAATTCCAGCTATACCAGTGGAAATACACCAGCCATTAGTTTTTCAAGTATTTCAGATACAATAACACTCCGGAGCAAAAATGAACCAACCAACGAAAGTGATGAAGATGCCATTAGTGCTCAACCTGATAACCAATCAAATTTAACAGTTGACTTTGGTTTTTATCGATTTACAATTGGAGATTATGTATGGTTAGACGCAGATGCAGATGGTGTACAAGACGCTAATGAATCTGGAATAGAAGGTGTTGAAGTTGGTTTATATAATAGCTCAGGCAATCTACTTTACGGTGGTTGTAATACAAAAACCACCTCAACTAATTTTAGCAATGCCTCTGATAATACTGGCACAAAAAACTTTGACGGAAATTGGACAGTTACGGGTAGTGGATCTTCAATTACTCTCGGCGAGTTGCAGGTAAAAGGCGCATCAGGTGCAGCAACGTGAAATATCAACCAACCTTCAAACTATTCAGTGGATACTATTCGTATTGCCTTTAATTTGAGACAGACGAACGTTGATAAAACTGAAGATTTTTTGGTTGAATATTATGACAGCACTACGAGTAGTTGGGTAACACTTGCACAACTATATGGTTTAACAGATGCCGTAGGTTCAATAGAAACATTTTACAGAACCTACACATTTAATTCTTTAAATTTTCCGGGTTTATTAAAAATGAATGCGATTCGTTTCAAAGAAGGTACTATAAAAGGTTTTGATAACTCCGATATTGTTTATGTAGATGATCTTAGTATTGTTTTTGCGGAAGCCTGCACCCCTGCAATTGTGATAACAGATTCTAATGGATTCTATAATTTTAATACGTCTGAACACAAATTAATAGCAAGCACTCAATACCAAATTAGAATAGTAGATGATCAGGTGGAATTAACCGGATTAAAAGCTACTTTGACAGGTCAAGGAACAACGTCAACCGATAATAACGGTACTGATGCTGGTTCATATATCACAACCGGAACATTTACCAGTCCTTCGAGTGGTCAAAACTTAACATACGATTTTGGCTTCTATTCTGCAGCTATTGGAGATTATGTATGGATGGATACCGATGCCGATGGAATTCAAGATGCAAATGAAAGTGGGATAGAGGGTGTAATTGTAAATCTACACTATGCTTCTGGAGACCCTGCAGGTTGCGGATCCGAGTTTGTATCTACAGATATGTCTTCAAACTCTCATAATAATGGTACCTTTAATTTTAGTTCTGTATGGACTTTGAGCAATGCTACGATTTCAGGAGGCGAGATTGTTTTAAATGAAAACATTGATTCTGCTAGAAGATATGTTGCACCACCTTCATTTTTTACTACTGACACTGTGACGGTTAGCTTTCAATTAAAAAAGAACAGTGCAGTGGATAATGGAGATCAAGTTGTTGTTCAGTATCATAATGGTGCAGCATGGACAAATTTTGCCATAATTAATGGTTCATCACTTAGTACTTCGTCTTATACTAGCTTTAGCTCTAATTCTGGAAGCATTGCTGGCTTGCTAAATTTAAGAGGTATTCGTTTCTCAACTACCGGAATTTCCTCAGGAGAAGTTTTTTATGTCGATAATTTAAATATTCGCTTCTCGGAAAAATGTGAACCAATTTCTACAACTACCGATGCCAATGGGCTTTATCGATTTACATCATCCGATGGATTATTAAGTGGGACAAGTTATAAAATTAGAATTCCTGAAACTCAAAATTCTATTACAGGATTAAGTGCAACAATTTCTGGTGCAGGAACCTCAGTTACTGATAATAATGGTGCTGATTCTGGCTTATTTATTTCTACAACTGTTTTTACTTCACCTAGTGTGGGCGAAAATTTAAGCATTGATTTTGGATTTACTGGATACAGCATTGGAAATCTTGTTTGGCTTGACACGGATAATGATGGTTTAAAAGATGCCGGAGAATCTGGCATTTCTGGAGTTTCGGTTTCTTTGCTAAGCAATGCAGGTGCCCAAATTGCAACAACAACCACAGATGCCAACGGTAAGTATTGGTTTGGTGGTTTAAAAGCAGGTACGTATCAAGTTGCGGTAACATCTTCCACAACCTCTGGTGTGCTTCTTGGGGCCACAATTTCCCCAACTATTTCAACAACAGATGCAGATAATAATAACAATGGAAGCGCAATAGATCCTGTTGGATTAACAAGTATATCCTTCACTTCAATTTCGGAAGCGGTAGTTTTGGGTGCTAAAAGTGAACCTACAGGAGAAACCGATGCGGTTTCGGGAACTAACACCCCTGATAATCAGTCAAATCTAACTGTCGATTTTGGTTTTAATAAAATATTAATCGGAAATTATGTATGGCTCGACGCTAATGCTAACGGTATTCAAGACGCTACAGAACGCGGAATAGGCGGAGTAACTTTAGGATTATTTAATAGCAGTGGAAATCAATTGTACACTTGCGATTATAAAAATATAGCTACCGGTTTTACTTTAATTTCTGATAACTCTGGTACAAATAACTTTGTTGGTGACCTTATTTTAAAAGGAAGTGCCGCTATTACTTCCAATGAATTGTTACTACAATCAACAACGGATAGTGCACGTAGATATTTAACGGCACCTTCTGCTTATACATTTGATACGGTAGTTGTCTCTTTTGGATTAAAGCGAAATTCTTCATTTGATGCTACAGACAACATTTTTGTGCAATACCACAATGGCACTGCCTGGGCAACCTTAGCAACTATTGCTGGTTCTGCCTTAAATACATCTACACTTACTAGCTTTACCTATAAATCAAATGCCATTGCTGGATTACTAAACATCAAAGGAGTTCGATTTGCAGGAGGAACAGGTATAACTTCCGGGGAGATAGCTTATGTCGATAACTTAGATATTTCGTTTAAAAAGGCATGTTTTCCTACTACAACTACAACCAGTTCAACGGGTTATTATTCGTTTGATGGAGGCCAACACGGTTTGCTAGCAAGTACTACCTATCAAATTAGAATTGTTGAAACGCAAGATTCCATTGCCAATTACAGTGCAACTTCAACAGGTAAAGGAACTTCTGCTACGGATAATAATGGAACCGACGCCGGTTCGTATATTACCTCAGGCAATATTTCTTCGCCTGCAACTGGTGAAAATTTAACGTATGATTTTGGTTTTACTGGATATAGTGTAGGTAATCGAGTATGGTGGGATAATAATGCCAATGGAACGAAAGATGCAGGTGAAATTGGTATCAGTGGGGTTAAGTTGTCGTTATTAAATTCTGATGGCGTGCTTTTAGGCACCACAACAACAGATGCAAGTGGCAAATATTATTTTGGAGGATTAAATGCCGGAAATTACCAAGTTGCCATTACATCGGCATTAAGTGCTGGAATTCTTGATGGAGCAACCATACCTACGACAACCACAACGGCCGACGTTGATAATAACAACAATGGTAGTGCCACGGATCCTTTAGGCTTAGGTCACACTTCGATATTCTTCTCTTCTATTTCTGAATTGTTTACACTAGGTTCCAAATCCGAACCAACCAACGAATCGGATGAAGATCCAATAACGGGTCAGCCAGATAATCAATCGAATTTAACCATCGATTTTGGATTTGTAACTCCGCCTTTAGCACTTGGAAATTTAATTTACCACGATGTTAATTCGGATGGTGATTACGATCCAGCCGGAACAACACCGGAAGGCATTATTGCAAATGTTAAAGTTTACTTATATCGCGACTTGAATGATGATGGCAACCCAGAAACTAAAATAGATTCGACAATTTCCAACTCAAATGGTCGTTATGAGTTCATTAATTTAGGTGCTGGTGTTTACAAAATTAGAGTTGCAGCATCTAACTTCCTTAGTGGAGGTGTTCTGTTTGGCTCAACGGATTATTTTAATTCATTTGCTGGTGACACTATTACAGATAACAATGGAGAAGGCATGGCCAGTGGCAATATTTGGCTTCGACCAAATGTTCAACCTCTAAATGATGCTTCTGATGACAGTTTAAGCGGTATTCAAGATAAAAATGCAAACTTTACTTTTGATTTCGGATTTAATGGTGGTGCTGCCCCGGTAACTTGGTTACACTTTAGAGCAGAATTAACCAAAAATAGCAAAGATGTTATTCTTGATTGGGCAACGGCAACCGAAGTAAATAATAGTCATTTTGAAGTTGAAAGAAGCTTTGATGGCAGAAACTTTGTTAAAATTGAAACCGTAAATTCGAGTGCAATAGGAGGCCAAAGTAGCATGATTCTTAATTATAGACACTTAGATAAAGCCGTAAATGCAACTGCACAAAATGTCTTGTACTATAGAATTAAACAAGTTGATTTTGATGGTGCCTACGCCTATACCCAAATAGAAGTTGTTTACCTAAAAGAACTTAAGGATTTGAAAATTTATCCAAGTCCTGTTACCAACGAAATAAATGTAAGCTTCGATCCAGCGCAATTTGGCAGTGATATTGAAATCAGCATAACCGATATGTTAAGTAAAGTTGTTTTCGTTCAAACGTTTGAAATTGAATTTACCAACCAAATGAATATTAAAATTCCGGTGAATACACTTGCCAATGGCTACTACCAGATTTCAATTAGAAATGGTGAAAAGCAAGATGTTTATAAATTCTTAAAAAACTAAAAGCATTAATTTGTAATTCTTAAAAAAAACTCCCGTGGCATAGGTTACGGGAGTTTTTTTTTGATGTTATTACCTAATAATAAGACAAAATAATAGTTTCAGAGCCTTTTTTTGTTTCGGGTCAACCAATTTATACCAATTGTATTCGTAAGCTTAGCATGAATTTTTCGAGGAAACATTAAGAATCTTAGTCCATCAGAAAATGCCTGTTCTCTCAGAGATGTGTGCAGGGGTTTGTAAAATTATGAACAGAAGAAAAAATATTACATTATAGCCCAAAATTAAAATAATTGGCTAGAAATTTATAAAAATCACATTTTACGAAGTTCTCCTTTGGAATGAAATCAAAGAAACTAGGATGCTTAGTGCAGTTTGATTAGAACACCAATTGACAGAAAGAAGTAAATGTATGTTGGTTATTCGTGTTCTTAATGGAAGATTGTGGGTAAAGCCCTTAATGAAACTGAAAACGCCCGCATTGAGGCTCGTAACTCCCTCATTTACAATAAAAATGTCTGAACCACAGTAAAAATATAATCATTGCGAATATCCTAGCAGTTATTGTAGGCTTTATCTTAAATCTCCTTTTTAGTTAGCTGATTTTTTTTTCTTATACAGTTTACATCCTATACGTTTCGATTGTTGAAGACACCATCCAATAAACCAATTGTGCTGACTTTCTTATGCTGATTGCATCCTAGTTCCATATCAATAATTTAGCTTCAATTTAGTTTAAACTAGGTTTCTATGTGATTTTCAAAGAACAAGTTAAACTCTGACCCATTTAAACTTATTTGATTTTTACCAAACGTATTGTTTTTGAGATAATTCCGTTGTCAAATTTAGCCAGATAAATTCCGGTTGGAAGACCTTGACCATATTCTGTTTCATCAAAAGAGTTAGAAAGATCATAGAATTGAATTTGTTTGCCAAATGAATTGTATATGATAAGGCTTGTCGATTCTGATTCGTCTCTATCATAATTCAGGGTAAATGAGTTAGAATATGGATTTGGACTGCAAACAATAAAGGTTGGCTCTATCACATCTTCTGATTTAGTAAGGTCCATTTTGTTAAGATTACAACTTTGACCACATTTGCCTAGCTCATCATCTGGGTTTTTGTTGAGATGTTTTGCCACAGCTGTTTTTGAAATCTCGTAAGTCTTTTTCTTAGAGGATTTGGCTGAGGTATGACAAATGTAAACCTTTTTATTGTTGCAATAGTCGGCTCTAATATCTAAAACACAAAAGGTAATGGTTTGGGTTGATGTACAACCAAAGTTGTTGGTAGCATTTACAGAATACTGGTAAGTGCCTCCTTTTTCGGGGGTAAATAATGGGCTAATACAAGTTGAACAACTTAGGTTTGTGCTCGGACTCCACAAGTAATTAATGCTATCTCCACCGCTTGCATTGGCATTAAATCTTACTTTTTGAGCGCCGTACCCCAAATAAATAGTTGATTCATCGTCACCAGTATAAGTGGTATCGTATCTTGTAACAGAGATATTTATTTCCGGATTCGTTTTAACAATTATGGTGGTTTGTTTACTCGAAATGTTTCCATTAACATCTGTAATTTTTAAAGTTACACTTTGATAGCCGGAATGGGTGCAATTGAAGTTGGATGGATAAACAGTTTTAATCGCTATGCCGCAATTATCATAGCTTCCATCGTCTATGTCGGAAGGGTTTAGTGTTTTAGACCCATTAACTAAGTTTAAGGTGAAAGCTTTGGTGACAATGGTTGGAGGGGTATTGTCAAGTACATTAATTGTTGCAACTCCACTTTTAGAATTGCTCTGAATATCGGTTACAGTTAAAGTTACGATATTAGCCCCTATATCATCGCATGAAAAAGTGCTTTTGCTAAGAATATAGGATTCTATTTCATAAGTTGCTGTTGATCCATTATTAACAGAAGCCGCTGAAATAGTAGCTGTTCCATTTTCATTTAGATAAATTGTTGCATTTTGAGTAATTACTTTTGGTTTGGTATCTGGCATAACGCCGCTGATGGAAGTAGGAATTCCCTGACTTAAATTGAAATAGGAACCACTTGGAGTAACCGTAAGTTTAACTGCTTTTACCAAGTAATACATAGTACCTGAAGTCGCTGAGCTATCTGTGAATGTTAATCCTGAAATCGGGGTTGAATTGATTGCGGTTGTATTATTTAAAATATCTTGTGAACGGTAAACGTAATAACCTAATATTTCTAAATCATTGGAAGCTTTCCAGCTTAGTTTCACCTTTGATTGGTTTGAAACGAGTTCAGCCGTCAAGCTATCTGGGGGTGCTATTATATTTAATCGCAAGGTAGGGTCACCCATAAGGCCAATATGTACCGTTTTTCCAAAAGAATTATCGCGATAAGTGCCTTGATTGTTTTGCGTAAGGTTAACACAATATCCAATAGGTTCGCCCAATGCCAAGGGGTGATTTTGCCAGTAAGGTCTACCACTCCAGGCAACTGTTAAACCATTTTCAGCGGAAGCAAGAGGAGCGCGCAAAAAATTATTGGTATTATCCCAATCTCCAAAATAACTGCCGAAGAACATATTGAAAATTGCGCCTTTTTTATTTTTAAAAGAATCGGTGTTTGCAATTCCATCGCATGATGTATAGGTGCCACGGCCTGCTCCAAAACCAAACAAAATATTTTCAGCTTGACATTTGGTTAAAAAGTTGCCTTCTTCAATGTTTTTTGGACCAAATAAAACTGAAAATCCTCGCCAAGCAACACTTGAATATGCACCTTGTAACGTTGTGAAATTATCTTCAATAATTCCTTTCTCCGAAGTAGCCGTTATTTTGTATCTGTAATTGTGATTTTTTTTAAAGTACTGAGCTGTTAATTCTGCTTCATTTTTAGAAAAGGTTGGCATATTTGATAAATCAATTCTTCCAGTATGATACAGCACCTTCGCAGGTAAAATATTGTTATCCCATTTCCCGTCTCCCGGTAAGTTAACGTTGTCGCTTCTGGCAATGCCAAATGAATTGCTTTCTTCATCGAGCCATTGGTTGTAGTCTATTGCATAAAAAGCGTCGGTAGGCCAGCAGCCTGCATGGTCTGAATGTCCATCTGGAGAATAGTTTCCAGAATAAGGAACGGGTACATGTCCTAAAAAAATGATGCTCTTTAATCCGCCAAAACTATTATTATGATTAGTTATTTCTCGCTTTACTTTTAGTATGGAATCTGTTTTTAAAACTTGAATCATCCTAACACCCCAGCCATCTGCTGCTAAATCCTTTAAATAATCGTTTATTTGATTTGGAATGGAATCAGCGAGTGTTTGTTCCGAAATTACTAAAAGATTTCCTCGATGATGAACAACCGGAGCGTTAACACCACTTAAGATATAAGTTACCCCAATTTCTGTTGAGCTATTCATTTTTTGAATTCGATATTCATAGGTTGCGCCAATGTCTATAGTCGTATCGGTCCAAGAAGTATCATTTGCACTGACACTTTTTAAAATTGAACCCCATGAAGTGGCGTCTTTTGATTTTCGATAAATGTCATAAGAGGTAACATTATTTGTAAACTTTTGCCATCGAATTGTAATGGACGATTCATTAAGATTGGTTTCAATCCATGCTTGAACTGATAAATCTTTAGAAGATTGCGCATTAACCAAGGATATGGAAATTGTAAAAAGAAAAGTGAAAATGATCTTCATAAGCCATCTAATTTAAACTCAATAATATGAAATTTTTATATATTATAAAAATAAAACACAAAAATAAATGTTATTAAGTTGCTTTAAATGTTATAAAAAACTCTGATTCGTGTTATTTCGATTCGTTTTATTTGTTCTCACTAACTTGTTATAGTCACATAAAGCAAGCTAAGGAGAAAAGAAATACAAGTTTAGGTTTGGGATTTTGAAAATACAGAATAGGATTTGCAGAAAAAGTGCAGTTCAACGTTTCAATGAACTATTGAAAGCTAATTTATAAAAAAAATAAATGCTTGGATTTTTTAATAAGATTTCGGATCAACCAATTTATCTGAGGGCAAATTATATGTTTTGCGAATTTTTCCTTATAGAAAATGAACTTAAATCGGATTAGAATTGTAAGTCGAAAAGTCTTTAAAAGAATTGAAATATTTTATTTTGGTTTATTCCATTTGTTCATCCAAATTTAGCTTTATGAAAATAACCGTTTTAAGTCCAAACAAGGATTTTAAAGTGAACTTAGCATGACTTTTTTGGGGAAAAATTTAGGAGCTTAGTCCAACAGATAATTCCTGTTCGTAGCGATTCTCCCCTCTCCGATAGGGGCTAGGGGGTTTTTATGACAAAAAGAAAACTATATCCATACAATCCTAAATTGAAACAATTGGTGAGAAATCTAAGAAGTAATAGCATTCTTTCTGAAGTGCTCTTGTGGAGTGTACTTAGAGAAAAATATAGGCTTGACACAGCTCGGTGATAACACCAATGGACAAGGAACAAAAAATGTATATTGGTTTTCATATTCTTAATGGGAGATTGCGAGCTAAGCCCGCAATGACATTTAAAACGCCCTCATTTACATTATAATGCTTGAGATTAATACAAATAAGATCATTGCGGATATACTAGCAGTCATTGCGTGCTTGAACCACAATACCCGTTTAGGTTTGCTAAATTTCTTTTCTTTTACTGATTGAATCCTAAACGTTTCGGTTGGTGAAGACACCAACCTATAAAGCAAAGATTGATTTCCGAAGTATCCTGAACAAACATCACATTGCAGCCTGGTGAAGTTTTTGCTGTACTCTCTAATAATGGCAGGGCTATTTTGTCGTATTCACTTTAGTATTTCTATAAAATCTACAACCTGCTACAAACTCACTTCATTGTTTAACAAGCTGATGTAATGCAGAAGTAGTTTTTTCATGCATCTGCTCCAAAATTTGAAGCCTCTTTTTTCTGTTCGTTTGTCTTCAAAGCAATCATTGAAATTAATTGTAAGCATTTTTGTTTACATAAATATTCCTGACGTTTTTAAGGATTTTTTTTGTTATCCCAAGTATAAACCCTTTGCAAATCTAATTACACTGTAATTGTGTGCAGAGACAAGCCCTTTTAGAAAGGGGAATCCTTTCGAGCCAAGATTTTTTAAGTTGTTAAAACCTTTTTTATAAGCCTTTTAAACATAAATATTTTAGTCCAAATGAAGTTTCTAAGCCGTTTAAAAAACATTTTATTGCACCTAGTAAAAGCTCCTGAAACAAAACAAGGTTTCTTACTCCCCAACTTTTAATGATGATCCAGAAAAAAATGTTTGGTTATGATTTTTACCGTCAAAAACCACCTCTAAATTTTATGGTTGATATTTTTTAAGACGAACTTGAATTCGTTATAGAAATAGATGGGGATAGTTATGATACTCAAAAAAAATCAACAACAATTTAACTAGTCAAAATGAAGTCGAAAAACTTGGCATATCTTTTTTAAGTTTTATGATTTATATGAAAAACCAATTGTATTTAATAATCAGCCCAAAGCTATTAATTAAAAACAATTGGTATTACTTGATTAACCCACTTTTTAATGGATCGATCATAAATAAAAACAAAATTCGTCTCCAGTTTTTCAGTGGGCGCAGTTAAATTGTAATCAAATGAAATACCTTTTACAACCATTGTACCGTCTTGTTTAAAACCTATTTTTCTAGCTTTGTCATCACCGCGAGGTCCAAGCATATCTAAGCTACATTCGATGCGAGGTTCTCCAATAAATGTATGATTTTTGCTCACTTCGATTGAATAGATATCTGAAGTTCTTGAAGAACCAAAGTATAATCGTTTTTCACCATTTACACCACAAATTGAAAGACCCATGGCATCGTAATTATCGAGTTGATCGATAATTACTTCCTTTTCAGGATCTACAATAAATATAGTACCACGTTCATTTATTCTATCTGAGCCAAGAACAGATGAAACTATTACCAAATTAGCATGACAATCATAGTGCAATCCTAATATCCCGTAAGGGTTTTCGTCTCCAGGCAAGGACTCATAAGGTAATTCAATAAAAGGTTTCATTACGCCGGTTCTTCCATCCACCTTGTAAAGTATGTTTTGCTTTTCAGGTTTGTTTTCTAGTATATTGATAACAGGAACTGGTCCAACAAAGGTATTACCAAGTTTATCGGTGCAAATAGGTCCCATACTACCAAACCTAGTCCAACTTTCATGTTGCCAAGTTTTTCCAGTTTTGATATCAACCATAACAAGCCCTTTAATCCTCTTTTCAGAAGTACTGAGTGCGGCAGTTGGTGTATTTAAAGGACTATTTGCAACATAACTCGGTCTTGCAGCGCAAGGTGTTAGTCCAATACCCCAAGCATCCTTTTTTTTAATTTTCGAATCACAAGAAGCAATACAAATGCTCAACCCTGCCAGTATTAATGTCTTTTTTAGCATAATTATTGTTTTACAGGAATAAACTTAGGACCGCTTAAACAAGGAAATACTCTTGTTTTATAAATACCATTCTCGAGATACGATTCAGCCCAGCAATATTCACTGCCTTTGCGTCCATCATTTTTTAATTGAGATACATACCACATTACAAGAGGTTTGTTTTTAATGTTTTCGGCAGGATTATTGATAAATTTTTCGGGCCCTTGTTCAAAATTGGTATTACAACACGGGCCAATGGTTGGTAAATCGGCATCGCCTTCCCCAAGCTCGGGGTGATGTTTGGTGATATAGGTATAGGCAAAATCGCCGCGATTGTTTTCAAACTGTCCATTGCCTGGTTCTACATCATAGGCCGAACCATTGCCTAACTTTATTCGATAAAGCGCATTTTTATTAAAGTAGGTGCTTAAATCATTTTGCAAGTTCCATTGTTCCTGATTCCAAGTCGTCCAATTATTATCTTTATATTGTGAAAACTCCTGATTTTGATCGGCAAACACAATTCGAGTAACCGGTCGGTAAGTTCCATCGTTGCCACAACCTCTGCCTAAACTTCCTACTGCTACTCTAAAACTGCCATCATCAAAAAACTCAAAGTTCTGAACATAGCTATAATTGCAAGGCTTAGGCCATTGCTCACTTAAAAACGTCTGTTGTAAAGAAAAACCTTTACCTGTAGAAGTATTAATTGGTATAACTTCTGCCTCGTTAACAGCGGTAACAGCGGCAGCACTGAATTGAGGACAACCCACAGCATCACTATAGCCAAAGCCATCGGTATTGCTATAAATCACATGGAAATCGACCAATTTGGCACTCAGTAAAACGGGTTTTGACCGGAATTTTACATCAGTAACCTCTAGGCCATCGCTTCCGGTTAACACATAATCCATTTCCCAATCCCCTTTTTTTAAATGTGTTTTTTTTCGACAATTACATTCCATAACCTTTTCATTCCGCATCGATTTTTCGGAAACACGTTCGGATGGACCTGAATTACCGACATTTGTCCAACGAACACCTACCAGTCTCATTTCGGTAAGGTCAACAATTGCCCATAAGGCTTTTTCGCCTTTTACGAAGGTGGGTGCGGCGCAAAGATGCAAACTTCGCTCACATTTGGTAAGGTTTAATGCCGTTTTTGTTGCAGACATGATGGCTTCCTCTTCGCCCGGTTTGTATCCCAGTTCATTTCTAACCTCTTTAGAATGTATCGCAATTTGAGTTGCCAAAATACTCAATTTTTGATTTAAATCAGGCTGCATTAATCGGTAGTAATTTATTTTTACTAGTGTTTTATTTTGAACATCAGCTACGGCAATGCTCGTTAAGTTTAAACCATAATTGTAAAGGACCACCTTATATATTGATTCGAGATTTTTGGCGGAAGGTGCGTCTGATGGCAATGCTTTACTTATGGAAAACACCTCACTTATAAAGTTCATATTGAGTTCCTTGTCACTATAAGTTGATCGTGCCTCGGGGCTATTAATAACTATTTTTTGAGCGATAGACTCATTCGAATCCTTGCAAACAAATTGCAACACTGGCAAGTTTGAATTTATTACTCGTTTAATTTCTGAAAGTCGAGCCTTAACCATTGGAGCACTTGAAACGGAGGTGTCGTTGTTTAACGCAACAATTACATTTTCTTTTTTGGTATCTTTTCCTTTTTCAGAACATGAAAAAAAGAAAAAACTTAATATAAAAAGCTGGATAAAATATTTAAAGTTCATTAAAGGGATTTTTGAAATTTGGTTTTGCAAAAATACTTGAATCTGTTAAGCTGTATAAAAATTCTAAGAGATGTTGTTTTTCAATTTCATTAAAATTTTTATTAACCTGAATTCCGGTATTTAGATAGTCGCTTTTTTGATAATAGTTGAGTACTGATTTTAAATCTGCTTGTGAACCATCATGAAAATAAGGTGCTGTAAGGGCAATGTTTCTTAAGCCCGGTATACGGAAATGAAATGTATCATGTTTGTTGCGTGTTTTTAAAAATAAACCACTATCGTTCAAATTTAATTTTCGATAAATGTAAATACCAGAATTCTTATTGTTTTTATGATTAACGGTAAAGTCAGGCTCACTATGACAATACTTGCATTTTAATTTTTCAGAATTAAAAAGTTGGAAGCCTAGAATTTGTTTTGCAGATAATGCTAAACGATCTCCTTTCTGGTATCGATCAAATTTGCTTTCACGGCTTTGTAACGAATTAAGATAGGCTACAAGCGACTTTCGCAGCCAAAAATCGTTGAATCGTTTAATTTGTGCTCCTTCAAAAAGCTCGGAATAGGGAGCACTTTGAGATATTTCTTTAAATATTCTTGCACTATCTTTATTTAAGCCTAACTCCACGGGGTTATTAGAGTATAGCGGGTTTAAATGTTGTTGGAATGGGTTTGTTAAAGAAGAGTCCGCCCAAGTAAAATGAGTCATGACAGAAAGGTTGAGTAAACTTGGCGAATTTCTCAAAACCTGTTTGCCTTCGCATCCAATGCTGGTGCGATAACCATCGGTAAAAGCAAATGCAGGATTGTGACAACTTGCACAGCTCTTGGTTTTATTAAAGGAAAGTTGATTGTCAAAAAAAAGATAATGCCCTATAGAAATTAAAGATTCTTCATTTGAAATTGTTTTTTTTGATTCAGAACAACCAAAAAAAAGTATGGCTAAACAAAAAAAGTTAGTCATCTTAGGTCGCATAAAAATGTGTTTCAAAGCGATGGTTCTTTTAAAAGTACAAACTAAACATGAATCATGGTTTGAACAAGGGCGAAAATAGTAAATTATTTTAGCAAAGATTTTTGATAAAATTTAAGTTCTGTATATTTTATTTCTGCAAGTGCCAACGATTTACAAAACCTTTAAACGTTATAGAATTTGAATGTTTAAATTTAGATTTTGAGTTTAATATTCCTGTAATCTATTCAAATAGTTTGTTTAACTCTAACTAAAGACATTTTTTAAAATCAAGTTTTTTTTATAGAAATTATGGTCAAATTGACTTTAATAAACTGTATTCAAATCAACAAATTTCAATCTATTTATATCATTTAAATCTTATCCCATAACATTTTTTTTTATATTTTTTGGAGGAAATACATTTTTGCTACCTTAAATAAAATCGATGAGAAAAAACTACATTTTATTCATATTTATCTTTTTAGTCATTAGCTTTAATCCGGTTTGGTCACAAATTTCAGGCACCGTCTTTCGCGATTTCAATAACAATGGCACAAGACAAAACACTTCAGGAACATTTGTTGAGCCGGGTGTTAAGGGAGTCATTGTTAATGCTTATAATAGTACCGATGCCATAATTGCATCCTATTTTTCAGATTCAATTGGAGCTTATGCAATTCCAGCAAGTGGCTCAACGTATAATGGATCTATAGGTTCAAAAACAGGTTCTGTTGGAAATACGGTGGCTGTTAGATTAGAATTTATTTTACCAACTTCCACTTCATGTGTAAGCAGCAGAGTTTATGATTTTAGTTCTTATTTGGGTAGTAATTATGGAACAAGTGTGCGATTTGTTAGTGGTGGTGCTACTAATGTAAATTTTGCAATTAATAATCCAGTAGATTATGTATTTGATGCTTCACCATTCAACAGTACTTTTATTTTCTTAGCAGATCATTTTTCCGGAAATCCATTGGATGCAACCGGTAATGCAAAATCAGAAGTTGCTTTTTGGAAATTTCCTTATAGTAGAAGCGGAGGAACCCCACCAAGTGCAGGTTCTGAAAAATTAGCAATAGCTTCTCAAATTGGAACTGTTTATGGAGTTGCATATAGTCCTAAGGCCGGCCGTGTTTTTACATCAGCTTATATGAAACGACATTCAGGCTTTGGCCCTGGCCAAGGTTCTTTTAAAAATTCTCCAGGAGCAATTTATATCATCGACCCTTCAAAAAACTCAACCACAGATGCAGCAACCTATTTAACAAGTTTAGATAGTTTGGGTTTTCCAACTCATAATGCAACAGGCACACCGGCTTATGGTAGTTCATCTTATTCCGTAAGCACTACCAGCAGCGGATTTAATCAGGTACAAACCCTTTCTTATCCTAGTATTGCTGCACAAGGGGTTATTGGCTCAAATTATGATAGAAATTTAGCTAAAAATATTACTTCACCTAGCAATGACCCGGCTGCATTTGGTCAGGTAGGAACGGTTAGCTTAGGTGATTTGGAAATAAGTGATGACGGTAAATTTCTTTTTGTAACAAATCTCTACGATAGAAAGGTATATCAATTACAACTGAATAGTGTTACCAATCCAACTTCAGCCACTTATGTTAACAGTTGGTCTTTGCCTAACCCACCAGCACGATCCAATTCTGGATTGCCAGGGGCTTCAACTACTTATGGCTCTTCAAATACTGATTTTTACAACGGAACAAAAGGGTATCAACGACCATTTGCATTAAAGTATTCGAAGGGTAAACTTTTGGTTGGTGCTGTAACTACTGGCGAAAACGGTGGAACTTCAACTACCGATGATAATTCGGGTAATTGTGAATACACCGACTTATGGTCTTATATTTGGGAACTTACCCCGGCTTCAGGTTTTAGTTCTACTCCTGTTTTGCAGTTTGCAATGAATTATTTTAGAGATATTAACGAAGATAATTATGATGAAACTTGGAAACCTTGGAGTTTAACAACACCAAAAAGAAATGTGGTTGGAGGTAATACCTATCCTGGAGGCGAATATACTTACTATCCCACACCAATGCTCACCGATATAGAGTTGGATGTGGATGGCAGCATGATCTTAGGATTTAGAGATCGAACCGGTGATCAAAACGGAACTAAAAACTATTTGTTAACTGGCACTTCCGAATTTATCATTCCAATTTCTATCGGGGATATGCTTCGTGCCTATAAAAACCCTACATCTTGTGGGTATGAATTAGAAGAAAATGGTAAAGAAGGGCCAAATAGTCCTAAAGCCGCTACTGCCGGCAAAGGAAATAAAGAAGGACCTGGTAAAAGTTCGAGTGTTGCAACGGCAACCAATGTTACAGGCGGAAATCAGGCTTGGTCAGGATTTACAAATATCAATGAGGAAGACGGGAATGCCGTTAGCACAGGAAGTTTATCATCTACCCAAACTACACAAAACTTAAGGATAACCGGTTTTTCTTTAAACATAAATAATGGATTTACAAGTGGTGCTAGTGTAACTATTCTAGGGATTACTGCTAAAATAGTTCGCAAAGGAAGTGTTGCATCCTCGATACAAGATAACTCAATCCGCTTAGTAAAAGCAGGAACAATTGTTGGGTCAAATTTAGCAACAACCACAAATTGGCCAACAAGTTTTGGTTCTGCAACCTATGGTTCATCCAGCAATTTATGGGGAACAACATGGACTGCTGCAGATTTAAATGCATCAAATTTTGGGATAAACATTCAGGCAAAACAAGTAGCCAATGCTCCGGTTCCTTCCGTCGATTTTGTTGAAATCACGGTTAATTACCGAGTAAGCGTAACTTTAAGCTCAGTAACCACCAATACCGATTATGTAGTTTCAAGTTTAAGTGCCAATGCAGGTGAATTTTATTATCAAGACGGCGTGGATGTATTTAACGCAAACTCTTCTGTTGGCACTCGTTGGCATAGCAATACAGGATTAGGAAGTTTTGCCTTATTACCCGGAACAGGAGAAGTAGTTTCAACTCAAGGCGAAGCTGAAACGCTAAATTCAGGCGGATTAAGCTGGATGAATAACACAACAGGAGCCAATACCCGTGATTATAGAATTCAAACAAGTACTACATTGGGTGGTGATGGAAAAACCGGTGGAATTGGTGACCTAGAACTTTTAGGCCAAAACCCACCAATTGAAATAGGTAATAGAGTGTGGAACGATGCAAATGCCGATGGAATTCAAACAGCTAATGAAAGTGGAATTTCTGGTGTTTTGATCGAATTATTAGCTGATTTTAATAACGACGGCATAGCCGACACGCTTCGTTCAACCGGAACTCCAGCTGCAGCGAATAGTGAAAAAACACCAACTACAATTACAGGTAATACTGGCACTGGAACAGAAGCTTGGACAAATCCATCCAATGTGAGTGCTGATGATGGCAGTTTTGCATCAACCGCTAGCAATCTTTCAAATTTAGAGGTAACTAAGGATCTAATTGTCAGCAATTACGGATTTACAATTCCCTCCAATGCTACAATTACAGGTATAGAGGTTATTGTAGATCGAAGAGCTACTGCTGCGAATAATATAAAAGATAAGTCACTACGTTTAATTAAAGGAGGAACGGTTCAGGGAAATGATAAAGCAAGCACCACCGATTGGCCAACCACATTCACAGCAGTTACTTATGGTTCATCTAGTGATTTATGGGGATCAACTTGGACGCCTTCTGAGATTAATGCCTCCAACTTTGGTGCATCCTTATCGGCAGTTGAATTAAGCGGAACGCCGAAACCTGAAGTTGATGTGATAAAAATTAAGGTGTACTATACAACTCCGATAATTTCAAAAACTACCGTGGCAGCAACAACAACTAGCAACAGCACAGGTGAGTATTATTTTAACACTACCAACGTTGCCGATGGTGATACTACTTTTGGCAATCAAGCAGGTTTGGTTCCAAATTCAAATTATATTATTCGATTGGCAAGCAGTGGAACAGGAAACGACTGGGATCCAACGGCGAATGGCGGAACAGGCGGAGCGCGTTCAGGAAATAGTTTGGCTGGATTTCAGTTAACTAAATCTAATATACTAGGAAATGGGGAGTCGGATTTAAGTGATAATGATGCATTAATGCTCAATTCAATACCAACAATTGCTTTTACCACGGGTAACTACGGTGAAAATAATCATAGTTATGATTTTGGATTTGATGTTTTAGCCTCTTTAGGGGATAGAGTATGGCTTGATGAAAATAAAGATGGAGTGCAAGATGCTAGTGAAAAAGGTGTGGCAGGCATAACAGTAATACTTTACAAGAATGGAAATGACAAACTTGCGGGTACCTCCGACGACAAACTTGTTGCCGCTGCAATTACGGATGCCTTTGGTAATTATTTGTTTGATAATTTAACGCCAACAGTTCAAACAACTCAAAACTCCATCGATTCAACCTCTTATAACGTAAGATTTACTTTGCCGGCAAATTATCAATTTACAACACAAAGTTCTCCAGGTGATAATAGTAATAATACGAATAGTGACGCTAATATTTATACAGGAAGAACTTCAAGCTATAATTTAGTTGCAGGAGAATCTGACTTAACCGTTGATGCCGGAATTATTTTTAACTCAACAACTACTGCTAGTGTAGGGGATTATGTTTGGTTCGATACCAATTCAGACGATAATCAGGATGCCGGCGAGCCTGGAGTTAGTGGTGTAACTGTTTCACTATTAAATAGTAATGGTACCGGAATTATTGCTACTGCCATTACCGATGCCAATGGTTATTACCTTTTTACAAATGTACCAGCAGGTTCTTACAGAGTAGGATTTTCGTTACCTCCGGGAACTAAATTTACCGGAAATAGCGGAAGTGTTTCAACAATAGATAATAGTGATGCAATAACAACTACTGGATCTACATTTGGGAAAACAGCTGTATTTTCTGTAAACGCAGGTGAACAAATACGTTATGTTGATGCCGGTATTGAGCTTCAATCAACTTCCTTGGCTTCTATTGGCGATTACGTTTGGTATGATAATAACAGAGATGGTTCTCAAGACGCAAATGAAACAGGAGTAGGCAGTGTTATAGTGCATCTTAAAAACTCAGGTGGAAGTATTATTGCAAGCACAACCACTGATGATTTTGGATATTACATCTTTAACAATTTATCGCCTGCTAACTATCGTATTCAGTTTATAGCACCTACCGGATTAAAAATTACCACACAATACAACACAAGTTTTGGCAATACCGATAGCGATCCTGACGCAACCAATGGAAATACTGTACTTTATTCTCTTGTTGCCGGTGAGCGAAATATGACCGTTGATTGTGGACTTTACTCCACTTCTTCTACCAGTTCAGTTGGTGCCTTGGGCGATTATGTTTGGTTTGATGCCGATAAAGATGGTGTTCAAGATAATACAGAAAGCGGTGTATCGGGTATTCGTGTCATTTTATATAATAGCGGAGGAACTGCCATAGATACAACTTCTACCGATAACACCGGCTATTATTTATTTCCAAATTTAACTCCTGGAAATTACAGTGTTGGATTCTCAAATATTCCTTTAGGTTATCTATTTACATCTCAAGATTTAGGAGGAAACGATAATTTAGACAGCGATCCAAATATTGGAACAGGTCGAACGTCCAATGTTACCGTATCAGGAGGAGCAACCAATTCAACACTTGATGCTGGATTTTATAAAGGTGCAGCGGCAGGATTAGGTAGTTTAGGAAACAGAGTTTGGTACGATTTACCATTAACTGCAGGCGGAACCAACGGCAATGGTATTCAAGATATAGGTGAAACCGGGGTATCAGGTGTTACTGTTGAACTATTGAATGGCGCAGGAAATTCGATAGACCCGGATGGCGGCGGTGCGCTTACACAAACTTTGCTAATAACTAATGCCCTAGGAGAGTATATGTTTACAGGTCTTAGTGCCGGAAATTACAAAGTAAAATTCAGTAATTTACCTTCTGGTTATACCTTAACAACAACAGATGTTGGTAGCGATGATGCAGTTGACAGCGATGGAGGAACCTTGTCTTCAGGAGCTTCTACTACCGGTACTTATGCATTGGCTCAGGGTGAAGACAATTTAACTGTTGATTTAGGAATTAAACCTGCAAACGCAAAAAACGCCCTTGGTAATTATGTTTGGTTTGACGCAGATTCTGATGGAATTCAGGATGCAACAGAAATTGGAGTTCAGGGTGTTACCGTTAATTTATTCAATAACAGCGGGGTATTTATCACTTCTACTTCTACCAATATCAACGGAGAGTATTTGTTTACAGGTATTTCCGACGGCACATACAGCGTTGGGTTTTCGAACTTGCCTGTAGGCTTTAACTTCACAACCAAATCAGCAACAAATGATGCTACAGGAAGTGATGCAGATATTGTTTCAGGAAGAACCTCACAGGTAACCTTGGGTTCAAGTAATCGGGTTGATTTGTCGCTGGATGCCGGTTTAATTGGAATTCGTGGTGCTTTAGGAAATTATGTTTGGAATGATATTGATAAAGATGGAATTCAAGATGCTAATGAACCACCAATACCCGGTGTAACGGTTAGTTTGTATGCCGGTAATGGCACAACCTTGATTTCAAGTACGGTAACAAACCAAAATGGATTGTATCTTTTCGCTAATTTAAATGCAGGAAACTATGTAGTTGGATTTTCAACAATACCTGATATGATATTTACCACTAAAGACGTGAATTCAGAAAGTCTTGGGACTGATAGTGATGTTGATCCTTCAACTGGAAAAACAGCTTCGGTTACCTTGGCAGCCGGACAGGTAGATTTAAAAATTGATGCCGGATTGTATGTTTCATTACCTGCAAGAATTGGAAATTTTGTATGGTCTGATTTAGATAAAGATGGTGTGCAAGATGCTGGTGAAAACGGAGTTTCCGGCGTTTTGGTATTGCTTTATAATAGTAGCAATGTCGCTGTAGGTTCTGCTGTTACAAACGGAGATGGTTATTGGGAAATTACCAATGTGCCAACAGGAACAAATTACTATTTAGTGTTTAATTCGAATATTCCCGGCTTTGATGTGAGTGCATCACCAGGAACAAATCCAGCTTGGACAACTAGAAACGTTGGAACGAATGGAACAAGTGCATTGGATAGTGGTTCAGAAAGTGATACAGATAGTGATGTAATAAAAAGCGGAGGTTCAGCAAATAAAACAAGTATTTTTAACATAGTTCCTGGAAATAATTTCCCAAACATGGACGCGGGTATTGTAAATGCCACAACGTTGTTCCCTGTACCGGTTACTTGGCTTAAGTTTAACGCTGCTTTGGTAAATACGGATCAAGATGTCCTATTAAACTGGTCAACTGCTACAGAAACTAACAACAGTCATTTTGAAGTTGAGCGCAGTTATGATGGAAAAAACTTTATCAAAATTGCCACCGTAAAGTCCAAATCACAGAATGGTTTTAGCAGTGAGATTTTAGATTATTCGGATATGGACAGAAATGTAGCTACCTTAGGCTATAAATCATTATTTTATAGAATTAAGCAAATTGATTATGATGGTAAATACGACTATACTTCAATTGAAGTTATTCATTTAAGAAAAGTAGAATCAGTTACTATTTATCCTAATCCGGTTTCTGAGGTATTAAATATTCGTTTTACTTCTTCTATGTTCGGTGATAATGTGAATATCAGTATCACCGATTTGGCAGGTAAAATAGTGTATGAAAGCGTTTTTGTTCAATCTCAACTTACGACCGCGCAGGAAGCCATCAATCTCAAGAATCTTAACAAAGGATATTATACACTTAGTATAACTGATGGAATCAATACGAGCATTTTTAAGTTTTTGAAACAATAGTTTTAAGAATATATTAAAAGCTAATTAATTGTTGAAAAATCTCCCGGATACTTTTTCGGGAGATTTTTATTTTCAGGCTTTGTAAACATTTTTACCTTGAATTTCGGGTTTCAAACTGCACAGATAATCCTCAACTCTTAACAAATTTAACCGCTTTAAAATTAAACGAGAATCCACAGAATTTGTTTTAATGCTATCAATCATCGATAGAATTATGTTTGACTGTCAATAATCCTTTTGAAATTTACGTGAACTGACCTATCATTGCAGTGCTTGAAAAACTTAGTTCAACTAGTATTTTTAAACTTTATCCTTGTGTTTTTTTTAGGCAGCACTAGCATCACACTTATGCTTTCTGAAATTAACAAATGCATTGAAATTTCAAATTTAAAATTTCAATGTAAGGAAAGTTTTGCCGATTCAATTGAAGACTCTTGCGAAAATTCTGATGATGAGAAAGATGAGAAATCCTTGGAAAAGGACCTTATATTTCAAACGCAAAAGCATTTGATCTTAACTCACATTGATTTTAAAAAACATTCCAATAAAAATCAATTCTTAAAAGACATATTTATGTCTTCGATTTTTATTCCTCCTCCGAACATTTAATTAAGTTCAAATTTATTTTAACACATTACCAAGAGTAATGTGACTTTTTCGTTTTTAAAATTTAAAACACCGCATTTAATGAATCAAAAAAAATCTATTTTTTCCTCCTTAAAAAATGATATCCCAGCCGGAATTGTCGTATTTTTAGTTGCATTGCCCTTGTGTCTCGGAATTGCATTGGCTTCCGGAGCACCTTTTTTTAGTGGTATCATTTCTGGTTTTATCGGAGGTATTGTCATTGGATTTCTATCAGGTTCTAAATTAAGCGTGAGTGGCCCAGCAGCCGGATTAGCCGCTTTAGTGCTAGCTGCCATCATGAATATTGGCGATTTTAAATTATTTCTTTGCGCAGTGGTAATTGCCGGTATTATACAAATAGTTATGAGTTTGGCAAAATTAGGTGGCATTTCAAACTATATACCTTCTAGTGTAATAAAGGGCATGCTAACCAGCATTGGTATATTAATTATTGCTAAACAAATACCTCATGTTTTTGGATACGATAAAAGTGAAAAAGGAACCTTATCCGAACTTATTACCATCGGTGATGAAGATTGGCACGACTTATTTACCCCTCTGCAACATATCGATATCGGCGTGTTTGTTATTTGCCTAGTTTCCATTTTTATTATGTTAATTTGGGAAAGACCATTCATTAAAAGTAGATTTAAATTTATTCCAGGCGCACTCATAGCCGTCATCGTTTCAGTAATCATTAGTGAAACTCTAAATTTCATTAATAGTCCATTTTTAATTCAATCCGAGCATTTAGTTCAACTTAAGGCTGCTAACAATGCTAATGAATTCTTAGGCTTTTTTACATTGCCTGATTTTAATGGTTTTACAAATAGCAAAGTCATTGTAACGGGCGTAATGATAGCCTTAATTGCATCACTTGAAACCTTACTAAGCATTGAAGCCGTTGATAATATTGATCCGGAACGAAATTCGACCAATACAAATCGCGAGTTGTTGGCACAAGGTGTAGGAAATGCAATTTCAGGCTTAATTGGTGGTTTGCCAGTTACAAGTGTAATTGTTCGAAGCAGCGCCAATATAAATGCAGGTGGTAAATCTAAGTTTTCGGCTATTTTTCATGGCTTTTTACTTTTAATAAGCGTAATATTTATTCCCACCATTTTAAACAAAATTCCGCTATCAGCCTTATCAGCTATTTTACTTTTAACCGGATATAAATTATGCAAACTATCTGTTTTTAAGCAAATGTTAAAAGATGGGAAATACCAATACATTCCGTTTTTTATTACGGTTAGTGTTATTTTAATCATCGATTTATTTGGAGTTTACAAGCCAATAAAAGGAGAAGGATTGCTTCTTGGAGTATTGGCAGGTATGGTAGCTTCAATTATTTCTATACTGCATGGAAATCTTAAAAATTCGTATTTTTTTCATAAAGAAAATCATCAACACGGCGATACACTCAAGATTCATCTTTCTCAAGAAGTTTCCTTTTTAAATAAAGCAAGCATCAAGGCAACCTTAAATCATATACCCAAAAATTCTAATTTAATTATTGATGCATCCGATACCCGATACATCGATTTTGATGTTCTTGAACTTATCAAAGAATTTAGAGATATTAAAGCACCCCTTAAAAATATTAATTGTAAGACACAAAACTTTAAAGAAGAATACAACATTGAAAATAGTTATAATGTATCATCAAGTCATTAATTAAAAAGTAAACATGGAGAAATCATATCAAATTTTATTAGAAAACAATAAAAAATGGGTTAGTGAGCAATTAGATTCCGACCCACAATACTTCGAGAAATTAGCAAAAGGACAAAGTCCTGAATATTTGTGGATAGGTTGCAGTGACAGTCGCGTTCCGGCCAATGAAATTACGGGAACAAAACCGGGTGAAATGTTCGTGCATCGCAACATCGCCAATATGGTAGTGCATTCAGATATGAATCTTCTCAGTGTTCTATCGTATGCCGTTGAAGTGCTAAAAGTTAAGCATATTATCGTTTGCGGCCATTACGGTTGCGGGGGAGTTATAGCAGCAATGGGTAACAAACAATACGGATTAATTGATAATTGGCTTCGACATATCAAGGATGTATATCGCATGTATCATGCCGAATTGGATGTAATTAAAGATGAAAATCTTAGAGCAAGACGATTTGTTGAGGTAAATGTGATGGAACAAGTGCTCGATCTTGGAAAAACTTCTATAGTTCAAAATGCTTGGAAAAACAGGCAGCCTTTGCATGTTCATGGTTGGGTATATGATTTAAGTGATGGAATTATTAAAGACCTTAATGTTACCTGCCGTGATATTAAAGATATGCAAGAAATTTATCAATTCGATTACTAGTACTTGAAAAATCTTTGAGCGCATAATAACAAGGATAGAAAAAGGGTATCCTGATAATTAAGATACCCTTTGATGAAATTTATAATACTATTTCAGTTGAGTTGCTCTGCGCTAATAAGGTCTTAGAAACTTATTTGATATTGCAACGTTACAGTACTTTTTCGTGATTTTTCGGTTATAACATCATTTTCAAATACCAAATAATTGGGTCTATTCTGAAAATCTAAAGTTATTTTTGTTTTGTTTGCTTGAATTAACCAATTAATACCAGCATTGAATACAAGGGTTGTTGTATTTTTAAGTCGGTTAAATTTTGCAATAGAGCTAGAGATATAAGGCGATAGCTGCCCTTGGTTTTTGTTTTTAAACTTAGGCATCAAACAACCAACTTGCATGTAAACTTGTTGTCCGGTTCCAAACATCGGATAGGCGTTACCATACATAGGGCCTGCATCTTTTGCCAAACCTGCAATATTGTTGCCATTTGCAGGATTCATAATACCATTAAACCGCAGATAATTTTTGCCGTAATTGGTATTAAAATAGCCAACATAAGCTGAAATGACAGTTGATTTTTTCTTATTTAGGGGTAAATCTAAAAATGATTCTACACAAAACAAAGCCAAATTATCGTAGATAGTATCGTTTCCTGATTTTCGCCAAGTTGCCTTTTGTTGTGATATAGCACCGGCCGCGAGGTTAAAAATCTTCTTTTTTCCAAGATAGGTTCCTTGCATATAAGGTGTGGTATGCGATTCATGCTCGAAAAATTGCCAAATTAAATAGCCTTGATACTGTTTCTTATTGCCAATTTGAGCAAATGTCGCATGATTTGAAATCGAAGGTAAATTGCTTCCATTGGTTGTAATTGGGAATGGATCGCTCAATGAAATTCGATAATCCAAATGACCCACTTGACCGCGCGCATAAACTGAAAGTTTACGACTAAATTGATCTGTTTGATCTACCGTTGATTGCGCAAATACAGGTACATCCATAGTCATAATACTTCCAATAGCAGGTTGTGAAAACCGAGATAAGCCATTTGCAATTGTCAAACCTGCTCCTAATTTCAAACTATTGTTTTTGGTTACTTTGTATTCGCAAACAGCATCATGAAAAAAGGCGGCTATTTTTCGATTACCATTTGTATTTGATTGAACATTGAAATTGTTTTGTCCAAATTGAAAGTAAATAAAAACCTTATCGTTTATTTGTCCAAAAAGTTGAACTCGTGTTCGCCGCAAACCAATATCGAAGGTGTTTGGTGCTGCTGCATTTTGAGCTAAAGTACCGGTATTACTTTCATTAAATCGCAACCAAACTTGGTTAAGTAATATGGCTTGGAAATAGTGTGTTCCTTCAGGGTTTAAATTTAACTTCAAAGCATCTTTGTAAGGAGTTTGAGGAAATCCTTCCAAGGTTATTAACACGGATATTAACGTGAATATAAATTTTTTCATCCTTGTGAAGTTAATTAGAAACATTTTGTTTTTTAATTTTTAGGGTTGAATTTTTGTCTAGCCCCGTTTTATCTAAATGTTCTTTTCCTGCAAATTCAATATGCCCACCACTTTCTGTATACGATTCGGCAAATTTATGAATGGCATGCATCGAAGTATGGTCTACAATTAAAGTTTTACTGAAATCTACACAAACATTAAAGCCCTTTGGTATCGAATCCATATTGCGTTTAAGTCCCAAAATATTTGAAAATACTGTATTTGGTGCCAAAGTAAGGTAAATTAAATCATTTGTAACTTTAACCTCACTTCCTTTATTAGAAAAGGACTCTTTGAGTTGAGCACCATGAATAAAATTTACGATAATTTCCATTATAATACCCGACATCACCCCAATTAATAAATCGGTTGCTAGGGTTAAAATGACTGTTACTAAAAAAATAAAGAATTGATATTTGCCAACATGCCAAAAATGTTTGAACTCTTTTGGATGTGCTAGTTTAAATCCAACAAAAATAAGCATAGCTGCTAATGCAGCATTTGGTATCATATTTATAAATGGTACGGCTACAATCAATGCAATGAGAAGAAATAATCCATGAAAAAAGTTAGCCCAACGGGTCTTAGCGCCATTTATAACATTGGCCGAACTTCTGGCAACTTCCGAAATCATGGGCAACCCTCCAAGTATTCCGCTAAGGGTATTTCCTATCCCAATGGCTAACAAATCCTTATTAGGATTCGCATGACGTTTGAATGGATCCATTCCATCGAGAGCTTTAACGGTAAGTAAGGATTCTATACTTCCAATCAATGCAAACAAAACAACATATTGCGCAAGCGGGCCTATATGATTTGTTAAACCAGAGAAATTTGCATTAATTGGATTTTCTCTCACAATATCAATAATATTTCCAACACTTACCAAAGCATAATTGCTTACTTCACCGTCTGTTTTTAAATGCAAAATAAGGCCTAAAGGAATTGCAATGGCTAAAACAATCATTGGTGGTGGAATTTTTTTAATATGGCGGTTTTTAATATACGATAACATAACAAGCACTGCCAAGCAGGCAAAACCAATTTCGGCTAGGTGTGGATTTTCGTGTACCAAACTGTTTGGAATCATCGCTAAGAGTTCTAAAGGTTCTTTCCCTTTTAAAAGGCTTGGATTAATTCCAACCAAAAAGTGAATTTGCTTACTCATAATAATAATTCCTATGGCAGCTAACATTCCGTGTATTGCCGCCGTTGGAAAGTATTCGCTAAACTTACCAAATTTTAAAAGCCCAAAAGTAATTTGAAGAATTCCAGCTATTGTTATCGCCGCAAGGGTATAGTGCCAACCCAATATTTTGTCTTCACCACCAAATGCGGTAACTGCTCCTGATGCGATAACGATTAATCCTGCAGCCGGTCCTTTAATTGAAAGTAAGGAGCCTGAAAAAAAGCTCACAATCACGCCACCTATAATGGCTGTAATTAATCCATAAATGGGTGGAAAATCACTTGCCTTTGCAATCCCAATGCTTAATGGCAATGCCAACATAAACACCATGAAACCTGACATGGCATCAGCAGATAAATTTTGTTTTAATCCAGCCCAGCCGTCTAAAGGTATTTGTTTTATTTTTTTAGAATTCATTGTTTTAATATTTTTAAGTTAAATTTCATATAAACTGGTATACGGTAAAATTTATTTATTAATTATTCTTTTTTTAAGAAGATTTAAAGTGTGATTCGTGATAGGTTTTGATGTGTGGCCCTAGAAAAACTCTTGAATAAATTCGCACTACTGCCAAGCCATCGAGCACAAAACTTAATGAAATCATAATTGCTAAAACAATTTGGTTTTCGTTTACATGACTAAAAATCAAGTCTTCACCAATAAATGTTGTTGTAATAGGAAAGCCGGTTAAGCCCAAGCAAGCCAAAAGAAAAAGAAACCCGATTTTGGGATGCTCGTATATATGACCTTGGAACACATTTAGATTCAGTGGTCCTTCTTTTTGTTGCAGTCTTCCAATACACCATGCACCAAGAAGTCCTGCCAAAATGATTCCTGAAAGATACAAAAAGGTTTCTTCGATACTAAAATGAATATTAAATGAAATTGCCAAGGCAATCCAAAAATGATTCATGATTATCAATACCCAGCTTAGTAAAACACTTCGTCTTTCGGTAAAAGATTTTATTACCATCAGCAATCCGATACTAGATAATAATGCCGGTAAATAGGTGTGAACTATTTTCGGAATGAAATCTTCATAAAATAAACAAATCAAAACTGAACTGTAAAGAACTCCAAAAATGATAAGCACTCGTTTTGGGGTTAAAAAGTTGAACTGTCGTCCGAGTAACTTAAACGGTCGCAATAACCAAAACATAAAAGAATTGAGGTCCCATTCTTTTAAACAAAGCACATAGTAGGTGTATTTGAGCTTCTTTGGTAAATAGTCTTCCAAAGTTTTTTTGTAAGTAATAAAATTGAAAAACTGTTCACGAATAAGATAACTTACCACCGATGGTGAAACCAATAATTGATAGGTTCTTAAAAAGGCATTACCGGCAAAATGAAATAGTGCTAAATTTTCAAAACCTGCCGCTACTTCAATAAAAATTAATCCAATTTGGGAAATGGATGAATACGCTACTTGACTTTTGATGGAAGATTGCACGCGTGCAATGGACGAAGAAACAATGCTCGTGGTTAATCCTAAAAGTCCAATAATAACTCTTACCGAATACTGATGCTCCCAAAAAGGAAAGGTGCGAAGCATTAAAAAAACACCTAAATGGACCGAAAGTGAACCATAAAAAATGGCACTTGAAGGAGTAGGGCCTTCCATGGCTCGAGGCAACCATGAAGAAAAGGGAAGCTGCGCCGATTTTGCCGCTGCTGTTACCAAAATCATAAATGCAATAACCGCCCCAATAAAACTATGTGTTTGAAGATGGGCATTTACAAGTTCGTAATTTTGAAGTTGTAAGAAGCTAATGTTTTGATGAAACAAATGATGACTTAACCACATGGCAAGCAATAAACCCACATCGCCAATTCGATAAATAGTAAAAACTTTTAAAGCATTTTTTGCAGGATTATAACGTTCACGATAAAAGCCTATGAGCAAAAACGAGGCTATTCCTAAAATTTCCCATCCAATAAAAAGGGTTTCAAGATTGCCCGACATGATGGTGATTGTGTAACCGAGGTAGAAGAAAACGATAGTATTAAAAAATCGCTTGTATCCAATTTCGCGGTGCAAATAAGCTCTGCTGTAAATGGTAATCAAAAAGGTAAGAAATGTTCCAACAAACATATACATTGCTGTAATTCGATCGAAGAATATATCAATATAAAATTCGTAGTCAGAAGCATGATATAAAACAATTTCCTTATGATTTAGCACGGGATGATTGCTGGAAAACCAATATAAAATAAAAATAAGAAAGGTGGTTAACTGAATGCCTAATGTGGCAATTCCAATTCGAGCAATTAGGTGTTCATTTTTTGCTGGAGCAATTAAACTGATTAAATATCCCGATAACGGTATGAGTAAAAAAAGATGAAGAATTAAATTCATGATTTGAGATTAATTTACGAGATAAACAGGTATATTTTCAGTATTCATTTCAATCACAGAATCTAAATTTTTTAATGTTTCAGGGGCCTTAGACAGCAATTTGTATTCGTTAAATTTACCTTCCCTAAACTCGAATAATTCACCGGTAATGGGATTTACACTCACAAGATGAATCCAATTATTGAGGAACCATTCGAAGGTTTCAGCCGTCTGTTTTAGTGTTTTGATAATAACTTCTGGAAAATGTTCAACAACTATTAGCAGCCTCAAAGGATCATGTACTTCAATCATTTGACTTGGTAAACCTGGTCTTAAATCACCATCAGAACCATTAGCCACACCAAACAAACCCATTACATTATGAGGAAGTTTAGTGCCGGCGCCAAGTCGATGGTTGTCAACTCTCGAAAAATAGTATTCCAAATTAATCCCTCCACAAACTGGTGCCGCTGCTTTTAAAATTTGAAGGAGATAATTGCCTTCAGGATCTATCTTGTAATTATATGAATTTAAAAAACTGCGTCTATCTAAAAAAATGCCTTTCGAAAGTTCTCTTCTTCCTACGATGCACAAAGCGTTTGTTGCATGATTAAGCTCTGGCCTTGGTTCGAAAAGTGAAACCGATCGCATCTTAACACTTTGATGGATTTTTGAAACCGGTTTTTTTGTACTCACAGATTCAAATCTTCTTGAACGTTCTTTGGCGTTGTAATCTAAACTTTTTGCAAAAACTTCTTTATTTTTTTTGTGCAATTCCACTTGCTCCCTAGATAGGGAATTTTCATCAAAAAAGATTATATCATCACAGGTTGTATCGTGCAATCCTCCAACAAATTGAGTGGTTTTAGGTATTTGAATTCCTTCAATTTTGAGTAAATTTCTTACTTCCGGATGATTGGCCATATAGCAAAAAACCCTCGCATTTACCGAACCAGGCCTTCCTGAACAAGCCCCACAATCGTAGGCAGCATAATGCGGGTTGTTCACACTGCTGCTTCCATGACCAACCACATAAACCAGAGGCGAAAAATTGTGAATTAATCCAATGCTTTTTAAAACATTTTTAACACGCACTGCCATTTCCTCAACTTTAAATCCAATTTGAAGATTGTTTTCTAATTCTGAATTTTCAGAATATTCTATGCTCAAGTTCGAAAATTTATCCATGTGCTTAAACGAGGAAGAGGTTGCAGCAGTCATGGTAGGTCTAAAAATGGTAAGAAGTAATTTTAAAGCCGACCAAAATCCTAAAGTTTGTGATATTATCCAACCACTTAATAAAGAATGAGTTCGCTTTGAAAGATGAAAATCAGTTTTGTTTTTGCCCGAAGTACCCGTTTCCTTTATTAAAAACTTAGGTGATACGGGCACTGGGCAAAGTTTTGTATAAAATTTTCCGTGTTCAGGTTGAAAATAGAATTCGACTCCAAAAAAGCCAGGAGTACCAAAGGTTGTGCAACTAGGGTCAAAAGTTTCTACATAATGCCTTAGTGAACCTTCACGATCATCGAGGCAAAACAAAGCTTGAAAATTAGAAATTTGTTTAGTTTCACTTTGTTTTTTGTTGAATTTTAAACCGGCTAAAACCGAATCATAATAGGTCCATTCAAATGCTTCTTGCCATAAATACAGAACTTCATTTAAATCATTTGTTTTAACGCTAGCAAATAGATTTACCGGTTTTTTTACTAATTTGAAACAAAGTGGTGACCAATTTTCACCGAATTTAGAGTCTAAAGCATCTATCTCAAGAAGTAATTCAAATAAAATAAGTTCTTTAAGGTTTATTTTTTTAGAATTTAGTAAAGTTTCTGGCTGATTTTCAATGGAAGAAACTATGCCCGACCAGCCCTGATGCGCAAATTGCTGATCGAAGAGATATTGCGCGTATTGCGATTCGTCGCCAACTAAAATTCTTAAAAGTTCAGCCATTTCCATTCGGCCCTTTATCAGTAAATTTTTGGCACGTTCGCCCTTAAAGAAGCTTTTGTAGGTGTTTTTTTCAATTTCGCGTATCGAAGCCAAAAAGCCTTTTCGATGCACAGGAAAGTTCCAAATTGAAATACCTTGATCAAGGTAACTGCAAACAACTCTGAACAGTAAAGGATGTACCAAAGAGTCTAGATTTATATGGTATTGATTTTTCCAGTTAGATCGTAAATTTCCAATTCTAGACTTGATAGAAAGATTAAATTCCTTATGCAACATGTTATCCAGCCATTGTTCAGAATTCTTAATACCCTTGTGTTTTTCTATAACTGAGGTTAAAATTTGGTGAGATATTCTTCCGCTTTTGTAGTATTCACGAAAGATGTCGAGAGAAAGATAGACCTTGTAACCGAACATTTCGGATGCTTTTTGAATTCCAAGTTTAAAATCATTGTCCTGAAAAGCATGTAAGGTGTTATGATGCACAAAATCTTTTAGTGGCGCTTGTGTAGGCAAAAAGTGTTTGAGTTCGTGCAGTATTTGGTGTTCATTAAATTTTGATTCAATTTGTTCCATTTTTTTTTGTAATTAAGATAAAAATATAATATTGGTTAAGCAGAAAGCAAAACCGACACTAACCAAAAGCATGTCTACTTTGGCTATTTAAGAATTTGCCTGAAAAGTGTTCAGGCGAATAGAATTTTATAGTCTTAAATTACGAAAAACACGCCAAATACAGCGTTTCAGATGGTTTTTGTGACTCCCAATGGAATTATTTGTACGAATGGAATCGGATAACTGGTAGTTTGGTGTCTGAGTGAAAATTTCATTTTCCCAATGACTGGTTTCGTCATCCTCATTATTATCTTCAATAACCTGCAATAAAACAATCTCGGGCTTATCCGAATTGTTGTTCTGAGTAAAAGATAAGGTTTTAACTGATGTTTCCTGCGATTGAGCATATAAGATATTAGTGCCAATACCGGTTATTAAAGCCAGTAAAAGAAAAATTGTTCTTAAATTTTTAATAAAATTGCTCAATTAATATTACTTCAAATCGGCCGCAAATATAATGCCGAATTACTTTCATGCGTTAAATTTATCTAACAAACTCTTGAGTTAAATTCTGGTGTTATTTTTTATCAACTGTTTAAAATAGATTTGCACCCAAAAGATGTTTAAACTTTTTATCTTTACTCTAAGGCAATTTTTATACTGGACCTTATATTTTTTAATACTTCAAGGCGTTTTTCTTTTATTTTTTCTTGATGAGGTTGAAGCAGTGTCAATGAATCATGTGCTAATGTCCTTTTCATCAGGATTTGCTATGAATTTAGCTTCGGCGGCATACTTTAGCTTGACCTGTTTTCTTTTACTTTTTTTGTCCGTGTTCTTTCCTTTTAAAGCAAAAGAGGTCATTCATGTTTTGGTTATTTGCTTATTGATATTAACCTCATTGATTTATTTTACGGATATGGCGCTTTATCAAAACTGGGGTTCTCGAATAAATGGAAAAGCATTATGGTACTAGCAGTTTTCTGGCACTGCAACATCTTCCGCAAGCAATACCGGTCATTTGAAATACGTATTCATAGTCCTTCTTATTTCTGCAATCTTTTGGTTGATTTACAAAAAGTTTTTTGCAACGGTTCCACAAATTGCCAAACAACCGTTTAGGCTAGTTGTCGTTTTTGTTTTTATCGTTGGCTGTTTATTTATTACTCTAAGAGGAGGCTTTGGCGGGCGACCTATAGGTAAAAGTTGGAGTTATTATTCTAAATACTCTGTTCTAAATTATGCAGCTGTTAATGGATTTTGGAATTTCTTCGACATCGTTTCTCATTATAAATCTCAAGGAAACCCTTATCATTTCTTTAATGTAGATGAATTGAAAACGTATTCTAAAAATCTAGGATTATCTGAGATAAAATTGGATACAACGCTTACAAGTTTAAGCAAACCTAATGTGCTTTTTATCTATTTAGAAAGTTGGAGTGCGGATGCAGTGGGTTGTTTAAATGGTGAACCTGATGTTACTCCCGGTTTTGATTCAATTGCAAAGGATGGCTTACTATTTACAAATTTTTACAGCACCGGTTTTAGAACCGAACAAGGCCTAATGGCAACCTTGAGCGGTTTTCCGGCTCAGGCCCAAAGTTATCCCATGGAAGCTATGGAGCGTTTCGAAAATTATCCTAGTCTGACTAGTGTTTTGGATTCTGCTGGATATTTCACATCCTATTTTACGGGTGGTAATCCAGCCTTTGCCAATACCGATTCGTATTTGAAATCATCAGGAATTAAACAAATTAATTCATTACTTAACGATGCCAAACGTCGATCAGCTTGGGGAGCTCTTGATGAAGAAACTTTTTTTTTGGTACTCGATTCCGTTGATAGACAACCTCAACCATTTTTTAGCTCTATGGTAACTCTTACTTCCCACGAATGGTTTGTTGCACCAGTAAAATCCGTTTTTAAGGAAAAGGATGCAGTAACAACTAAGTATAAAAACACCGTACATTATACCGACAGTTGCTTACAGGATTTTATTAAAAAGGCCCAAAATAAATCTTGGTACAAAAGCACATTCATCGTTATTTTGGCCGATCATGCGAGTAATTATCCTGTTGGTCGACAAATAAACCAGGTTGAGAGGTATCATATCTCTATGATAATAACCGGAGGGGCTTTAAATCAGTATTGGAAGGGTAAATTATTTTCTAATTTTTGCGGACACCTAAGCCTTCCGGCCATAATTTTGGATGAGTTAAAAATAAGCCATGCTCAATTTGCTTTATCCCAAAATCCATTAAAATTTACAAATTCGAATGCTTATTATACCTTTGATCATGGATTTGGTGTTTTGTCGAAGACTGGTATACTGGTATTTAATATGAATATAAAAAAGCCAATTCGGCAAGCAAATGACCCCAATTTGGAATTAGTTAATTACGGTAAGTATCTGATGCAAACTTCCACACAGATGAAAGAAGATTTTCAGACAAAAAAGGCTAATAGGTAATGCGTTTAACTTTGAGCCAGAGAAGAAGAAGGTTCAACTTCATTGTTCTCTGCTTTTGATTTTTTCTTACTGTCAACAAAATACATATCAATTTGACCTTTATTTTTGGCTTCAATTTTTCCCCTATGCGTAAAATTGTATTGGTCTTTGATCATGTTATGAGTTACAGAAGATATGTTAATTTTCCCGGGCTCACTATTCTGTTCCATTCTAGCGGCTGTATTAACCGTATCACCCCAAATATCATAAGCGAATTTAGTTCTTCCTACCACACCAGCAACTAAAGGCCCACTGTGAATCCCAATGCGGATTCTGAAAAAAGGCTTTCCTTCAGCGCTTCTCTTTTCATGCATTTCCTTCATAAATTGAGCAATTTCAAAGGCTGCATCTACTACGCGGGTTGGATTATGTATATTGTTTTCAGGAATATCATTGGCAATGCCATAAGCACATAAATAAGCATCCCCAATAGTCTTAATTTTTTCAATACCGTGTTCTTCAATAATATTATCGAAAGTACAATAACACATGTCAATTTCATCAACCAAGTCTTTAGGTGAAAGGCTTTCACTTATCAAGGTAAAATCCTTAAAGTCGGTAAAGAGTACTGTTACCATACTATAATCTCTCGCAATGGCCTTACCTGTTAGTTTCAACTCATTAGCAGTTTCGGCCGGAAGAATATTTAAAAGTAATTCATCTGAACGACGTTTTTCAGCAATAATGATTTCATTCTTTTCTGAAAGTTCCTTAGCCGTTTTTTGTTTTGTTTTGAATAAGTTGAATAATATGCCGGCCATGAATAAAAGAATAATCACAAAGGAAAGCAAGAAATATAATCTCAGTTTTTGACTCTTAATTTCCACTTCTTTTTTACCTACTTCCAACTCCTTAATTTTCTTATCCTGTTCCAACATCTTATTTTGATTGGCTAACATCTCAGCCTTCTCTTTCATTACATCCAATTGACCGGAAGTTTGAACTAAAGCATTTTCTTTTTGAGCAAGTTCTTGCTGTTTTTTGGCAATTAAATCTTTGTTGGAAGTATTGTCCTTGGCCAAAAGTTCTAACTCACGCTTGATTCTTGCTGCATCTGCTTTTTGCTTTTCAATATCTGCTTTCTGTTTTGAAATGTTCTGATTCTGTGTTTCTAAATCTGATTTTTGTTTTTCTAAGTCTTCGTTCTGTTTCTCAATTAAATCCTTTTGCTTCTTCAATTCCTCGCCTCGGTCAACCAATGCAGCCTTACTTTTGTATTTCAGATATTGTATTTGAAAATCTAAGGTTTTAAAAATAAGGGTAAGTTGCTCATAGCTTCTAGCCATACCGATTTTGTAATTAAGTTTTTCGGCAATTTTGGCCGCCTGTAATGCAAAAGCTTTTGCATTTTTGCAATTGTCAACTGTCAGCTCAGGTTTTAATAATTTATCGACGTGATTGTTGAGCATATCAACCTTTTCTTTACTATCAGGCATTTCCTTAATAGTTTTTTCAAAATCATCCGGACTAATATTATTTATCGTGAAGGCATTAAACATGATAAATGTAAGCAACAAGGCAAGAGTGCGTTTCATTATTTATTTTAATTTTTAAATTGGTAAAGTCATCCGAATACATTTCCGGATTCTACTCTGATTTTTGCTTATAAAGTACACAGGCATTATGTGGAATTTTTAAAAGTTTTCCAAACCAAAACAATTAAAGCCACAAACGCAAATAATAAATAAATTCTAATGCCATTCTTATGCACAGTGTTATTATTAAAACTAATTTAGCAGCGCGAAAACTAAAAGAGTTTAATGCTTAAATATTTAATTGACAGAGGTTTGAGTTAATTAGTTAAAGAATTGTACTTAAATTGTTAAGATAAATTATTTTGTAATTTTGAATGAAATCATCCATTAAAAATTGTTAATTAATAGTGTCTGTTTTATCTATCTCTTAACAATTAACCGTATGCAAACAAGAAGTTAATTTATTTAACCCAATTGATTTTTTTAAGTCATTCGGTTAGCCTGTTTTCAAAAATTTAAATATAAAGGAAAATGAATGAATCTATTTTAAGAATTCTCATTATTGAAGATGAAATTAAAACCGCCGAAACCTTAAAGAAAGGTTTAGAAGAAAACCGCTTTTTTGTTGATATTGTTTTTGATGGTGAAATGGGTCTTTTGTCCTCCAAACAAAATAAGTATGATTTAATTATATCAGATATTAATATGCCAGGTATTAATGGTTTTGAATTATGCAGAAGAATTAGAGAGGCCGGTGACAATACGCCAATGATTATGCTTACGGCAATGAGCATGACTTCCGATAAAATTGCAGGTTTTGAAGCGGGAGCAGATCAGTACATGGTAAAACCATTTGAGTTTGAAGAATTGTTGGCCAGAGTGAAATCGGTTATAAAACGTTCAAATCAACCTGCAGAAAAGCAGGAGTTACTAAATATTGCTGACTTATTTATCAATTTACAAACCAAAGAAGTGGTTAGGGCAGGAAGAAATATCGTTTTAACAGCTAAAGAGTTTTCATTACTCGAGTATTTTATTAGGAATAAAGGCAAAGTTATTTCTCGAATGGATATTGCAGAAAAAGTTTGGGATATCAATTTTGATACCGGAACCAACGTTATTGAAGTTTATGTGAATTATCTGCGAAATAAAATTGATAAAGGCTTTGATCAAAAATTAATTCATACTCGAGTAGGTATGGGTTATGTTTTAAAATGTCTGTAATTTTTAATATAAATCATGCAAATCAAAACCAAACTTACTATACAGTTCACCGCCGTGGTTGCACCTATATTAATGGTAAGTTTTTTCATCATTTATTTTTCATCATCCGTATATCGAAAAAATGAATTTTATGTAAGACTTTTCAACAAAGCTCATACAACCGTTGAAATGTTAATAAAAGTGGAGAAATTAGATTTTGACTTGTTAACAGAAATTGACAAAGAACGAAAAGATCATTTACCATTTGAGGCGGTGGGAGTTTTTAACTATTTAAATCAAGAAATTTTTAATAATAATGATTCAGTGCATTTTAAGGTTAGCAAGTCATTGTTCGACAAGATTCGGCTAAACAACTCTGTTAGTTTTTCTGAAGGCGGATATGAAGTTGTTGGTTTTTCTCATACAGATAGTTTAAATCGTTTTGTGGTGATTGCCAAAGCCAAAGATATTTACGGTAAAAAATTACTCAATAACCTAAGAAATACCTTGGTTTTGCTTTTTATTTTAATCGTTGGAATTGTTATTATTGCTGGCCGAATCTATTCAAACAGGGCTTTACGACCCATTTCTGAAGTTATTAATGAAGCAGAAAAATTATCACATATTAGCCTTAGCAACCGACTAAATGAGATTAAAAGTAAAGATGAGATTGATCGATTAATTAAAACAATTAACAACCTTTTAGAGCGTATTGAAGATGCCTTTAAAGTTCAAAAGCTCTTTGTTGCCAGTGCTTCGCATGAATTAAAAAATCCATTAACCGTTATTACTTCACAGTTGGAAGTGATTTTGATTAATGAAAGAAGCAATGCAGAGTATAAAAATACAATTCAATCCGTTTTGGAAGATATCAAGGATTTAAATAAACTTACCATTCAGTTGATGGAACTCGCAAGAGTAAGCTACGATAGCAAGGATATTCCTTTGGTTAATATTCGAATTGATGATATTCTTTGGGATGTCAAGAGTTTTTTTACCAATAGGTACCCGAGTTTTAATTTTGATTTTCAAATTATCAGTTTACCTATAGAAGAGGAAAATTTACTTTTTTTAGGTAATGAAACTTTACTCAAAACCGCCATGTTTAATCTGGCTGAAAATGCCTGTAAATTTTCTCCTAATCATAACGTTAATGTTACTTTAGAGTATGTGAACAATCAAATTAAAATAAATTTTATCGATAAAGGGCCAGGCATACCCAAATTAGAACTGCCCTTTGTTTTTGAACCTTTTTACAGAGGCCAACACAAAGCTGAAGTCAAGGGCTATGGCATTGGGTTGGCGCTCGTAAAGCAAATTATAATTCTTCATCAGGCAAAGATATCAGTAAGCAGTGAATCAGGATTTGGGAGCAATTTTGAAATTATCTTTTACCCGAATAAGAATTAATACCGATTATACAAAGTATATTGTCCAATTTTAATATTTTGGCATCTAAACTATTATTTTGATATATCGGTATTTACCATTGTAAATTTAATAAATAACTTTAGGCTTTTTATTAAATTCAATTGGTATAATTTTACAAATTAAGCCTCATTTATATTAAGAATAAGTTTTTAACTAAGCACTAAAAAAACTTAATTAAAATTCTAATCAGAATCTAATGTCAATCTAAATCCAATTTAATACGCTCTATTTAGCTTTGCCTGCTCAAAGCAAGTGAGATTATGCAAAAGAGGAAAATTTCAAAAGATTTAGCACTGTCTGTCCTTGTTTTTGTGTTTGTGTTAACCTTACATTTAGGATGGGGTTTAAGTTATTACGATTCTTTTCGAACAAAACTAAATGTCGAGAAACTTAAAAATGATTCCATTCTCTCAACTAAACTACTACTTAACAAAACCATTCTCAAACTAAATCAACAACTCAATAAAAAGCAATCTAACTTGAACAAAGTGAGTTTTGATTTAACAAATAATCACCACGAGCTTAAGTTAGCAAATGATAATCTGTTGAAAATTATGTCTGAAACCTGCCTCATTCAGAAAAAGAATTTTGAATTAAGTAATGATATTATATTTTTAACTAAAAAGTACAAGCTGCTTAAATTTGAAAATGACAAGTTGCAGATTAAACTAGGCGTAAATGATATGAATTTGGATACTCTTTTTAAAACTCAGTAATATTAAAGATACTGCCTGTTAAACCATGAGTGAATTATAAACTGAAATAATTTGAGAAGAAAAATACAAGCAATGGATAATTTAAATAATACAGGAAACTTTTTTGAAATGAATCAAACAATGCACTTGAACCTCAATGTTAATGAGTTTGATAGATTAAAAATTTCATTAATGTTGGAGGAAGAGGATGAGGAATTAGTTTCTTTATTCCATGTGCTGGTAAAAGTAGGCGAATGGCTTGATTCAAAGGATATTTGGATTGAAGATAAATATGGACAAAAGGTTGAATCTGCCATGATTCGTTACAAGCCTATGACACTTTTAAAAAGACTGGTTAATTTGGATGAAAGTAGCGATGAACGTGATATTGTGGTAAACCCTAACAGCTAATATTTTCAGGTTTTACCTTTCTCGTAAAAATTGGTTTTTACTTAAAATTCGCTCAAAGGATATTTTTTAAAAAAAGTTTGATTTTATATTTGGGGGTTCCCTTTCAGGGCGGGCTTTTGTTGCAATCTTTTTGTTCGTGACCTCACAAAAAGGATTTCCACGTCAATCCCTAACCCGGGCATCCGTCAAACAACAAGCACTATAAACCTGATTAGAATAAGGTAATTACATATTTTATAGTTTAAGACTTGTAATTCTAAGCCCGCATATAAACCGAATGTGAATCAAGTTTTTTTAAGAATCAACTAAATATTTTTTGATGTCTTTTTGTCTTTTCGAAAAAACGTAAAATTAATACCCATTCGAAGATCAACCGTATTCATATTGCGATAACTAATAATACCCAATAAATTGTCGGCTACCATGTAATATTGAAAAGTTCCGCCATTTAAAGTAAAGCCAACACCTCCATTCACAAACGATTTATTTATCATGGAATAACTGATAGATAACCCGAGTATGCGGGTTAACTTACCATTATAGGAAATAGTAAAAGCCGGATTAAGTTTTTTCTGATAGTAATTTCCATACAGCAATATCCCAAAATTATGCCTTTTAGTGACCCAAAAATTCCCTCCAAGATAAAAATTTGTCGGCAAAAAAGTACGATAGGATTCACTGCTTTCTCTTATATTGAATTTCGATTTCATGGTATCAAGAATATCGTCTAGCGTTTTGTCAAAATTTACAGAATCCTTGAAAAATGTTTTGAAATCAACACCATAAAACTCTACGGTTTTAGAAGGATCTTCGGTTACATAATTTCTTACGTCATCTTTCCAGTTTATAAATCCCATATCTATTATACTTGCAGAAAGTTCTATTTTTGGAATAGGCTTAAAACTTGCTCCTAAACTCATACCCATTCCCTGATTTCGCTTTTTCAAAGAATTTATATCGAAATTCCCATTCTTCATCAATGGTTCATTATTTCGATCAAAAATACCAGATGTATTTACCTTTATATCCGTACGTGCTGTATAATGAAAATCTTCAGTATGTGTATTAAAGATTAAATCACTTTTCTCCGTATTAATATTTGCCCACCCATTTAAATAAGATAATTTTACTCCAAGTCTAAGTTTATCCTTTAAAAAAGCTCTAGACCAAGATGCATTGATATCGTTGTAAGCTATTAGGTCGTACCCGAAATTAAAATTCAAATCTTTACCTAGATTAGTGCCGGCATTGCCAATAATTAACAAGCCGAAAAAATCTTTCGGGAAACTTAGTTGCGTTTTAATCTTTTCGCCAATTCCAAGAGTGAAAAAGCTTTTTCTAGCCTTAAAACCAACGTACAAGATATCGTAACTGAGGTTTAAATTGAGTGAATTGTTTTGTTTTAAAGAATTATAAAAATTAGTAGGACTTACAACGAGTTGATTAGAATCGTTGACGGAAACAATATTTTTCAATTTAAAACCATCGTTGCCGTACAAAAAATGCACAGAAGAAAATCCGGGAAAGCCAATGAAAAATCTTGCATCAGAACTTTGTGCAGGATTCATCAAAATTCGCTGTGGAGCGGTGTGCATGTTGTAAAGTGTAAGATTATTCTGGGCATTAATTTGTGTAAAAATGCCTGCGACAGCCAATGTAACGACTAATATTTTGCCAAATCTTAATTTTATATTTAATTTTTTCATGGTCTAATATTTAATTTAAGTTTAGCTTTCATTCCAATGGAAATGTTTAACAAATAATTACTGTATATTTTAACATCACTAGCACCATTATTTAAGGTACCAAGTTCAGCCCTTAGTTTCATGGTTTTAAGTTTTGAAAGCCTTTTGGCTCTTAATATGTCAAACACAATATCTTCTGAAACTTTTTTTGAACTTATTACCTTGCCATCCGGCCCAACTGGAGCTGCTTCCAATATCCTGAAATTTCGGCTAGGAAATATGGAATCAAAAACCTGGTTGAATGAATCTATCAAGTAAACTTGAGTTGCCAAATCAATAGGAAAACCATTATTGGTGGTAAATCGCAAAATAATACTTTCAACTAAATCACTTTCTGGCATTTCAACATCCACCGGATTATCCGTTTCCATCACAAAATTTTTGGCTGTTCCATTTAAGGGCAATTCAACATCAACTATAAATTGAATGCGACTGTCATCAGTAACAAAGTTTCGCTGTTGTTTGCCATTTGGATTTAAATTTACATAAGGCTTGAATAGGACCGAATGTGGTTTATTGTTAATAACGCTAACAATATTGCTATTGGAATTGTTGATGGAAAACGAATCTGCCATTAGTTGACCTACTTGATTTATACTGGGTATTTTAACTGGCAGCGGATCTGGCATTCCAGTTATATTGCTTAAACCTGTTGTTGGAGAATAAGATTGTAGTTTTGTGAAGCCAGCATCTATGGGCACTCCGAATGAATTATTACTAATAATTTTAATGAAGGCATCTGCAAGTGTAAAATTTCCCGAAGCACTATTATCAAAAATAGTGAGGTCGATGCTATCTTCATTGGCAATCAAATTAAACTTACCAATATAGCCATAGAATCGGCTAAATTTCATTTGGCTTAATCCAATATTTATGTCAATTTTTTCGCCGGCCGACACAGGGTTCGAAGTCGGATTTAAACTTAATTCAAAAGTTATATTGATATTATTGTAGGCTGGAGTTCCTTTACTCATGTTCCAACGATGCCCAACCAATGCAGCAACATTTGATGCCGAAACAGGTAAATTTCCACCATACGTAAAAGGTATTTCTAAACTCAATGCTTTGCCAATTTTTAAGGCATCATCAAAAATGATTTTTAAGCTCCCATCTGTTTTAATTGTACTTGAAATACTAGCGGCCAAGGTGCCTGCTTTTAACCAAATTGAATCAATTTCGCGACCGCTTATATTGAATGAGAAATTTTTTGGTAATGAAATGGTTTGTTTTTGCCCGTTGTTTAAGGCTATAGCATTTGCTGAAGAAAGCGGGATGCTAAAGTTAAAATCTTGGTTCGGTAAGCTTATCAAATCGGATGCAGTTGCTGAAAAAAAAGTTCCCCGATATACTAATGACAAAAAACCATCAGGAGCTTTTCGGATAAAACTACTACTGTTTGTGTTAAGAAGTTCGTCTAACGACAACTCAGAATTTATTAAAGGAATGGCGTATTCAGGACTCGTTTCTTCAATAATTATTTTGTCTGTTTTAAATTCGTCGGGAACACAACTTTGCAGTGAGATTATTAATGCAGCAATCATACAGCATCTAAGAACTTTATTCATCGTTATCATATTTAAAATACCTTTGCAATTTCGTACAAAAAATTAGAATTAAATGAACAAAATATCAGCAAAAGCAATATTTAGAGGGGCTATAGGATTAGCTATAGCCATTGCCTTAGGAGCCATAGCAGCTCATGAGCTCAAAAAACGACTTCCCGAATATAATTTAGGAATTTTTGAAACCGCTGTGAAATATCAGTTCTACGGATGCATAGGATTAATATTATTGGGAATTCTTTTTCATATTTACCCTTTAAAATTGAAAGGTCCTATAATGCTCTTAAGATTTGGAATATTGATTTTCTCAGGAACCTTGTATTTTTTAGCATTGCGACCGATATTAGGTGTTGAAGGTTTTAATTGGGTTGGAGCAATTACGCCTATAGGTGGTTTGAGCATGATTGCGGCCTGGATCTGGACAGGCGTTTTATATGTTAAGATAGATACAAATGCTAATACATTGAATTAAATTTTTAATTTTCAAGAGTTTTTAATTTTTTAGATAAAAAACTTTTCTTATTTAGTTTTGTTTAGAATTTGTTCACCTTTAATAAAACAGATTTTAACTGTTTTTTATGTTCTTGTCAAATCAAACATTGGTTTAAAGAACTTAAATTAACAAAACCTAAAATACTTTGATTTAATGAAAAAACTCTTACTCATTCGTCATGCTCAAGCAACTCATCTCAATGAAGGCAACGATTTTTCGCGCGATTTAAGTCTAAAAGGTGAAACGGATTGTGAAAAGATGAGCGCTCATTTGAAAGAACAATCGTTTATTCCTGATTTGGTTAAACTTAGTAGTTCTAATCGCACACGCCAAACAACTCAAATATTTGCAAGTGCTCTTAATTGGCCATCCGAAATTCTTTTGGACATAAAATCCTTATACATGGCTGATAATGCTTCACTATTAGCAGAAATTAGCAATACACCAAACAGCACTAATTCTTTGGTCGTTGTCGGGCATAATCCCGGAATTTCTGAACTTTGCACCGATTTGAAAAACAATATATTTTGCGATTTACCCAATTGTGCACTTGTATTGTTTGAATTTAATACCAACACATGGAGCGATATCAGCGGAACACTTGGAAAAGTGCTTTGGCAGAGTTCACCAAACTCCAAAAATTAGGGCATTAGTCCTTCTGTTAGCCAGTTGGCCAAGGCTTGTCGGTTATTTGCAATCAAAATCCGTTTTTGATCAAATTCGTTGGTTATATTACCTACTTCAATATACACACCGGTTGGCAAAGTTTCTCGCAATGAATATAAGTTTCGTGGTTTAACAACACCTGTATAGCCTCTTTCTTTTTGATGTGAATTGTACTTTTCTTTTACTTTAGTGAGCATTTTTTCGGCTTGCAATATGCCTTCTTGGCTGCCAGGATAATGGTAAAAGAATAAGTCTATTTTTTGGTTTTCGTGTCGGCTGTCAACATGAATCTCGATGAGTTGCTGCTCGAATTTGCCCTCATTTTCTTTGTACAATTTGTTGATAAGGTCGGTGCGTTGTTTCAGGCGTTCAATTTGATTTAATGGAATTGCTGAGCCGTCATGAGTAACTTCATCATGATCATGTTTTAAGTACATCTCATCACGCAAACCATCATTTTCGTCCTTTATAATCATATAAACAGTGGCACCGTGTGAAATTAAGTTACGAGCTAATCGCAATACAATATCATATGCATATTCATCTTCACATATTAAACCGTACTTTTTTTTACAATTCGCGCCAGGGTCAGGCCCACCGTGACCGCTAACCAAATAGTAAATCCGGTCTTTTAAATTTTCGTCCGTAACGGTAATGTTTTCACAAGCCTTTCCAAGTAAATTGTAACAAATGGTATAAGGCTCGAAACTGTTTTTTTTGGTTTTTAAAAAACTTAAAAGCACCCAAATAACATTTTGATTATTACTTGATTTTTTAATCCCATCTTTTTCTGCCCATTGATTGTATTTTTCAATATTTTGAGCCAATGAATAATTTTCGATACCAACCGAACTTCGAATATTTACACCAATATGTTTATAAACTCTAATAGGCATTTTGTATGTTTTTCCTTTAAGTAGACTGCCTTTGGCTTTCAATTTGTTAAAAGAGACTAAAGAATCTTTGTCAACGTCTTTTAAATTAAATTTTTTTACAACCTCAGAAATTTCAATTGTTTTGCCAGGAGAGAAATAATAGTAGCAAAAACTTTGCCCGTAGGCAAAAGAATTAACCACTATGCTAAGAAATAATATGCTAATTATCTTTCCAACCATCAATGCCTATTAGGGGCACAAATTTAAAGTCGCCTAATTCCTTTTGATGAATTTTATTGTCAACAGATTTTTGAATTAGTACCATTTTCTGGATTTTTTTATCTCCAATTGGTATTATAGCCATTCCACCGGGTTTAAGTTGAGAAATTAAAAGTTCAGGAAACCTAGGTGAAGCAGCGGTCACAATTATTTTATCATACGGAGCAAATTCCTGAAGCCCGATTGTTCCGTCATTAAGAAACAGACTAACATTAGGATATAAATGACTTAGAATTTTTTTCGAGCCGAGATGAAGTTTTTTAATACGTTCAATGGAAAACACATTGGCACCCATTTCAGCTAAAATAGCTGCTTGATAACCAGACCCTGTACCAATTTCTAAAACCTTATCACCTTTTACAATGTTTAAACATTGACTTTGAAATGCCACTGTAAATGGTTGTGATATCGTTTGACCTTCTTCAATTGGCAATGCGGTATCTTCATAGGCTCGATCTTCAAAATCGCGTGACATAAACAAATGCCTGGGAACTTTAGAAACCGCGTTTAAAACGTTTTTATCTGTTATTTTTTTATGAATTAAATGCTCAACCAATTGTTGTCGGCGCCCTTGTTGTTTGTATGAATCGTTTAATGTGTTCAAAATTTAGTACGGTTGAATGATAATATTTTTGCCTTTGCTTTAAATAATCACCGTTTTTCGTAGAGTATTTGGCGCAAGCATTCCGCAATATTATAAAAGTTGGCTTGGTTGGTAAAATGAATTTTTTACCATTCGAAAAGTTTATTCATCCCGAAAGTTCTCTTCTGGAAAATAATCCGGCCGCATTTGCTTTAACAGGCGGATTTGAAACCGATGTTGAAGGTCTTCATAATTGTAATACCTTAAACGAATTATTGTATCACAACGATGCCATTATCATAAATGATTTGATGCACGCAAGTTTTAACGAACTCGAGCATATAATTAGGCATTGCAAGCATGTATTTGTTTCACAATCTTTCCCCTTAAGTGAAGAACAACTTTTAACCTTACACAAATTGGCTGAAGAAGCTCAAGTTGTTGTACAGATGGGTTTTCAACATCGGTTTACTCATTTTTTTAATGCCATTAAAAGTAAGAATATAGTACCACGACTTATTGAAAACAGTCATTTTATTAAGTATAAACGACGTTCAACGCATCTTTCGATTATTTCGGATGTATTGCTTGAAGATTTAGATTTAATCATGACTAAGGTTAGGTCGGATATACGCTCAATAAATGCCACAGGTGTTGGTGTAATTTATAAGGATCCGGATATAATTAATATTCGTTTAGAGTTTCAGAACGCTTGTATAGCCAATATCTCCGGTAGTAAAATAGCCATCAAGGATATTCATAAAACTCGGTTTTATCAAAATAACAGCTATTATACTGTTGATCACCTCAACAATAATATTAAAGTTTTTAACTCGGATGACGCCTCTTTTTGGGAAAATACAGATGAAAGTGATGGGCTTAGTGGGAGCATAGAAAACTTTGAAAAACAAGACCTAAATGACATTCTGAATTCAGAATTAAATAGCTTTTTCAAAGCCATCAATTTAAAAAGTAAATCTGAGGCTTCATTATATGACCACTTAGCCATTAAATTTGTAGCTGAAAAAATATACGATCAGCTTGAAAGAAATTTTGTGGCAAAATGCGGCTAACTAACTTATATCAACTCATTTTAATCATCTGCCTTTTACCAAGTTGCACAGCAATTGATAAAGAAGAACAGGTGCCTTCGTATATTTTTATCGATAAAATTAGTTTGTCAGTAAATCCTGATGGCTCGCAAGGAAGTAACGCCCATGACATAAAAGATGCTTGGATTTTAGCAAATGGAGAATTAATCGGTGTTTTTGAACTTCCATGTCGAGTGCCAATTTTAAAAAAAGATTCTGTAGAAATAATTGTATTTGGCGGTATAAAAGTTAACGGTAAGAATAATGACCGTAAGTTTTATCCTTTCTACGATATTTATAAAAAGGTCATCTTTATGGAACCAGCGGTGATTGATTCGATATCGCCTGTTTTAACTTATAAAAGTTCCGTGAAGTTTAATTGGGTAGAGGATTTTGAAGATTTTTCTATTTCTTTAGAAAAAACCGGAATTACGCGAACTGTAGATACCTTAAGCATAACCAATTTGCCTTCCGAAGTTTTTGAATTTAATAAGCCGGGAAATAAATACTCAGGCAAGGTTAATTTTAGATCTAAAAAAGGAACTTTTGAAAATACTAGCATCGAAATTTTTGATCTTCCACGATTAACTTCCGATATTTATTTAGAAGTTAATTACAAATCAGATGTCCCCGTTCAATTTGGATTATATCCTACAAGTGGCACAGCAATTGATTTTGGGATACCAATCTACTTCACCTTTTCAAATCCTAAAGAGTGGAAAAAGGCATACATTCGCATGTCGGATGATGTTAATAGCCCAGAGAACGTTGGAAAAAAATTTAGAATATTTATCAACGCAGTCAATAATGAAGATAAGTTTGCCGTTATTTTGTTAGACAACCTTAAGTTATTGCATTTTTGAGTCGACGCAAATACACATTATTATACCTTTTCTCTGATTTGCTTACAGCAGGTTTAGCTTGGTTTATTGTCTTTGTTTTTCGAAAAGTTGATTTAGAACAACAACCCTTAGAATCTGTTTATTCAGATTATAAGTTTTATTTCGGGATTTTAATTATCCCTTTTGCCTGGGTTTGCCTTTATTTAATTTACGGATTATACAGTTCAATTCTTAAAAAATCTCGCCTCAAAGAGTTGTCAGAATTACTTTTGTTAACCTTTATTGGCGTTTTGTTTATTTTCTTCGGACTTATTCTTGATGATTACATAGCTTCTTATAAGTCCTATTACCAAACGATTGGAATACTTTTCGTATTGCATTTTTCTCTAACCGCTATCGGTCGCTTTATAATTTCAACTTCCATCCACAATAAAATTATTTCCGGTAAAATGGGTTTTAATACTATTTTAATTGGAAGCAATGAAAAGGCTTTAGAGTTATATAATGATTTGTTTCTGGCAAAAGAAAAGGAAGGCTATTTCTTTAAAGGTTTCGTTACCGTAAATGGAGAAAACTCAGCTTTAATGAATGATACACTACCTAAACTTGGTAATTACCTATTACTGCCTCAGTTAATTGATAGTCATAAAATTGAAGAGGTAATTATTGCAATAGAAACCACCGAAAATGATAAAATTAATAAAATTCTCAATTTATTGTCTTTGAAACATGTATCGGTTAAAATCATTCCGGATATTTACGATATTCTTTCCGGAAGTGTTCGTATGAGTAATATTTTGGGCGCAATTCTTATTGAAGTTAATACAGAAATAATGCCTTTTTGGCAAAAGTCCATCAAAAGGATATTTGATATTTCATTTTCATTACTTGTAATGCTTTTGGCTTCTCCTCTTTTTATTTTTATAGGATTGATGGTTTGGCTTACAACCAAAGGTCCTGTTTTTTTTACGCAAGAAAGAATTGGGATAGATGGCAATCCATTTAATATTATAAAATTCAGGACAATGCGAATTGACGCAGAGTCTTCCGGGCCGCAACTCTCTAAAGAAGATGATCCTCGCATTACGCGAATTGGAAGATTTTTACGCAAAACCCGAATGGACGAGATACCGCAGTTTTTCAATGTCCTAAAGGGTGATATGTCGGTTGTTGGACCGCGCCCTGAACGTCGCTTTTTTATAGATCAAATTATTCAAAAGGCACCACATTACGTGCGTTTGCATAAAATTAGACCAGGTATAACATCTTGGGGGCAGGTGAAATATGGCTATGCCGAAAATGTAAATGAAATGATACAGCGACTTAAATTCGATTTGCTTTATTTAGAGAATATGAGCTTGGGTTTAGATTTTAAAATCCTAATTTATACTTTGCTCATAATGGTACAAGGGAGAGGGAAATAACACCACGTTGTTTTTAGTGCTTTTTACTTTTATTTAAAGCATCATTTTAAAACTAATTTGTTTACCCAAGCCAAGAAATATCTAAAGTCTTTTTCTTCTAGGGATTGAAAGTCTTTCCCAAAAAAAATGTATTCGTTAAGCTCATTAATTTTTTTTATGAACTTAATAGTTTTATTAAACCATCTTTTCTCCGTTCGGAAACTTCTAATTCGTCGCCATTGGCTAATACAACCATACCTCCTTTACCTTTTTGATACTCTTTTATAAAATTGACGTTGACGATGGTACGGTTATGGATTCGATGAAAAACATGAGTTGGCAGCCGATCTTCAAAATAGCCAATTGGTTTTGATGCAACCACCAATTCATTAATTATTTTAAAAGTGGTATAACTTTTATCAGAACGCAACCATGCTATTTCGCAAGTTTTATAAACTTTAAATCCTTTTACCGAAGGAATAATTAAGGATTCGGAACTTTTCCTAGACGTTGTATTGGCAGCAAATGCATCTTGACGTTCATCGTATTCAAGCATGCGCGATTCCCTGTATTTCCTTACTGAATCAATAAGTTCTTCAAAGTTTAAAGGTTTCAAAAGATAATCAATTGCCGAAAATTTAATCGCTTGAATGGCAAATTGTTCATAAGCGGTAGTGAAAATAATTCCAACTTTTTTTGAATCAATTTTATTCAGTATTTGAAAACAATTACCCCCATCAATTTCAATATCTATAAAAACAAGGTCAGGCTGCCAAATATTAATCAAAAGTACTGCTTCTTCAACATTTTTTGAAGCACCAATTACTTCAAGGTCCTGACAATACCTTGCTAAAAGCAAAATTAGCAAGTCACGACTATCATCTTCATCTTCTACAATAATACATTTAATCATCAGGGAATACTCATTTTTAAGAACAATTTGTCAAAAGTAAAAACAAAAAAAATGGTAATAAAGAAATAAATCATGCCTGTGATAACAAGCCTTTGCAAGTTTCTTTAAAGTTTCTTTTATGTATTTTAAGTACTACTTTTGGTTGAGAATTTCTTGAATTGACAATGGAATTAAAAATTTCTTTCAAGTATTTCTATTCCATTTGAAATTTATAAAATCCATCCAAGAAAACAAAAAAAATAACGATACTGGTTTAGAAATTGTAACTGATTAAAACAAAGATTCAATCCACAGTTGAATGTTTTTTGAAGTTTATGCTAATTAATTGACTCAGAAAATACTATTGAGGATTTTGGGTTAAAGCTTTAAATAAATTTTGAAAGGCTTCAAAAGTTGAGCATTTAGCTGAATCTATACTATAAAAAAATAGATTAATCAAAAAGGAAGTTTTTTAATCAATTGAAAAGAGTTAGGCAATGTTCTCAACAAATGTGCTCAATTCATTCGGTGCTTTAAGAATTGTAACATTTTGTTTATGATGGCATGCAACCGTAAATTTTTCCAATTGGCTTAACAAGGAGCCTCCCGAAAGTATTAATTTAATTTTCGGCCATTTAGCATAAATTGAATCTACAAATTTTGCAGGTTCTATTCCTGCTTGGCAATTTGAAAAAATACTTAAAATGTAATCGGCCTTATAAATATCGAGAACTGCCTCAAAATCCAAAATTGGTGTGTTAGTACCAAGATAAAGTGTTTCATGACCCTTGGACCGAATGATATAGTTTGCAAAAAGTAAACCAATATCATGATACTCGCCTGGGGCAAGAGCCAATATAAACTTCTTAGAATTCTTAATTTTTTTATCTTGACTTTCGATTGCCAATTGAATTTTTTTCTTGATAATATTACTGGCAAAATGTTCAAGTGCAGGGTTTATTGCATCGGAAACCCATAAATCTCCAATACGGTTAAGAAATGGAAACCCAAGTTTTATTAATGCATTCTCGAAGCCATTATCATGAATATATTGAGAAAAAACACTATTAAAGGCATTTTCATTTAAATTGTACGTTGCCAAAATTAACGAATTAATTAAATCATCATTTTCGTAGCATTTTTGATAAGAATTTAGTGCTTCTGAGTGGATTTCTGATTTTGAAAGGTTGGCAATTTTTGAAATTTTTAACCCAGTTTTGTTAAGCAGGGCAATATTTAGAAGTAGTTTTACATCTTCATCATCGTAAAAACGTATATTTGTATCGGTTCGTTTAGGTAAAATTAATTTATACCTTAGTTCCCAGATGCGTATGGTATGCGCCTTAATACCCGTAATACTTTCAAGGTCTTTTATATAGTAGGTTCCCATCAATCAGATTTAAGACTTTGATTTATAAAACAATGCCAAGAAGAAATTGTTTTAACTTTAAATACTGTGAGCAATATACTAATTACCGGAGCAACCGGATTTGTAGGAAAAGTACTTCAAAAAAGACTGAGCGAGTCGGGTCATACTTGTTTTGTGCTTTCTACTTCCGTTTCAAATCATTCTAAAAATATTTATAAGTGGAATCCAGAATTAGAGGAATCCGAAACTTTACCACATATAGATTATTCCGCTGTAATTAACCTAGCTGGAGCAAGTATAAATGATACCCGTTGGAACGTAAATGGAAAAAAATTAATTCTCGAAAGCAGAGTTAATTCAACCCTTTACTTGATCAAACTTATCCAAAAATTAAGAATTCTACCAAAACAAATAATATCAGCTTCCGCTATTGGAATTTATGGTATAAAGGATGATAAACTTAAAACGGAAGATTCCTTGTTGGGAAGCGACTTCGCCGCAAAAGTTTGCATTGATTGGGAAGCTTCACTTCTTAAAATCTCGACTAATAATACTAAGGTTTCAATTATAAGAATAGGAATAGTTTTGGGCAATAGGGGCGGTTTTTACGAAAAAATAAAGAATTTAGCCAAGTGGAAATTGGCTGCACCGCTCGCATCTGGAAATCAGCCGGTAAGTTGGATTCATGTGGATGATTTAGTCAATGTATTTTTGAATTTGGTTGACCAAAAAATTGCTCCCGGTGTTTACAATGCTGTAACCGGATATATTTCTAATAAAGATATTACCAAGAAAATTGCAAAAACAAATGGACAAGCATTTTTGTTGCCGTCAATTCCAACTTTTTTGTTAAAAATTCTTTTTGGTCAAAAGACAGAAATTTTTACCGGCGGAACTCGAGTAAGCAATCAGAAGCTAGTTGAAGCAGGGTTCATATTTGAATATGCAACGGTAGATTCAGTTATGAAGGATTTAAATACTGATTAAGCTAAATGATAAACATTCATTGGTTTCGTCGCGATTTGCGATTAGAGGATAATGCAGGGCTTTACCATGCCCTCAAGCAAGGTGAACCGGTTTTATGTATTTTTATTTTTGATACATCAATTCTCGAAAAACTTTACGCTAAAGACGATGCGCGCGTAAGTTTTATTTACCAACAAATTCATCGACTTAAGTCAGAACTCGAGTATATGGGTTCAAGTTTAGTTATTGAACATGGAATTCCATCACAAATTTGGCCTAAAATTTTAAAAAGCTATTCTGTAAAAACTGTTTTTACCAATCATGATTATGAGCCTTACGCCATGCAGCGCGACAAAGAAGTTCATGACATTTTAGCTGCAAAAGGCCTTGAATTTAAGACGTATAAAGATCAAGTTGTTTTTGAAAAAAACGAAGTCACCAAAGATGATGGATCTCCATATACTGTATTTACGCCGTATTCTAAGAAATGGAAAGCATTGATTACTGATTTCTACTTAAAGTCATATCCAACTAAATCTTATTTTAAAAATTTATACCAAACCACACCTTTGCAAGAAGTATCGCTGGCAGATATTGGATTTGCAGCAACTTCACAGCAGTTTCCCGAAAAAGAGATAAAACAAGGTCTTATCAAGAATTATGAATTTACTCGAGATATTCCTTCATTGAATGGTACAAGTTTTTTAAGTCTTCATTTTAGATTCGGTACCATAAGTATTCGACAAAAAACGGCAACAGCAATTGCAATTAGTGAAAAGTGGTTGAATGAATTAATTTGGCGAGAGTTTTACATGTACATATTATATCATTTTCCTCATGTGGTTAATCAAAGTTTTAAGCCACAATATGATCGCATGGAATGGTTGAATGATTCGAAGCAATTTAAGCAATGGTGCGAAGGTAAAACCGGTTATCCAATTGTTGATGCGGGAATGAGGCAACTTAATACTACAGGCTTTATGCATAATAGGGTTCGAATGATTGTTTCGAGTTTTTTGACAAAACATTTGCTCATTGATTGGCGATGGGGGGAAGCCTATTTTGCCGAGAAACTTTTAGATTATGAACTTGCTAGTAACAATGGTGGCTGGCAATGGGCAGCTGGATGCGGTGTAGATGCGGCACCATATTTTCGCATTTTTAACCCATGGCTGCAAACTTTAAAGTTTGATCCCGAACATAAGTATATCAACTCTTGGGTGCCAGAACTCGAAACTAGCAAGTATCCTCAACCAATTGTAAATCATGAAATGGCTAGAAAACGTTGCTTGGAAACGTATAAAAAGGCATTAACGTAAATTTTTTTTGAGTTTGCTTTAAAAGTAAAAATCAATTGTTCTAAATCATATTCCAAATCTAAACATAGCAAATAGCGAATTGAGTCATGTACATGCTAAAATACAAACCGTTTATAAAATATCCCTAAAATAACAATCAGTAACGCTTCAAAAGCTCAGAAAAAAAACTTAATTTTGCGCCTGTTTTTTTCAAAAAATTAAATGTTAATAGTTTCCAATCTTTCGTTACGGTTCGGTAAAAGAGTGTTGTTTGATGAGGTAAATTTAAAATTTACTGAGGGGAACTGCTATGGTGTAATAGGTGCTAATGGTGCTGGTAAATCAACTTTTTTAAAAATATTATCCGGTGAAATTGACCCGGCCACAGGCAATGTGTCTGTTACTCCTGGTAAACGTATGGCGGTTCTTAAACAGGATCACTACGAGTTTGATGAGTTTAACGTTCTCGAAACCGTTATTATGGGTCACAAAGAACTTTATAGCATCATGAAGGAAAAAGACATCATTTATGCCAAAGAAGACTTTAATGATGAAGACGGTATGAAAGCCAGTCATTTGGAGGAGAAATTTGCAGATATGAATGGCTGGAATGCCGAGAGCGAAGCAGGCGAGTTACTTGGTTCATTGGGTGTTTCGGAAGAATTTCACTACACCAAAATGAGCGATTTGAGCAATAATTTAAAGGTAAGGGTTTTACTTGCACAGGCTATTTTTGGAAATCCAGATATTCTGATTCTTGATGAGCCTACCAATGACCTTGATATTGAAACAGTAGGGTGGTTAGAGCATTTTTTAAGTGAATACAAAAATATTGTAATCGTTGTTTCCCACGACAGGCACTTTTTGGATGCTGTTTGTACTCATGTTTGTGATATTGATTTTAAGAAAATAAAAATATACGGTGGAAGTTATACTTTCTGGTACGAAGCGAGTCAATTAGCCTCACGCCAAAAAACCGATTTAAATAAAAAGAACGAAGAAAAACGGAAAGAGCTTCAAGAGTTTATTGACCGTTTTAGTGCCAACGTTAAAAAGTCGAAACAAGCCACTAGTCGCAAGAAAATGCTTGAAAAACTTAATGTGGATGAAATTGATGCTTCGAGCAGAAAGTATCCCGGTATATTCTTTAAACAAGAACGTGAAGGCGGCGATCAAATATTAAATGTTCAAGGCTTAACGCTCAGTCCATGGTTCAAGGATTTAAATTTCAGTTTGTATCGAGGCGAGAAAATTGTTTTTCTGTCGAAAGAGAGTTTAGCAATTACCAATTTTTTTAGATTGATTACCGGCGAAATATCAGCTGATTCAGGCACTTTTGATTGGGGTGTTACTATCAATAAGGCTTATTTACCAAATGACAAGGACAGTTATTTTAATGTTGATTTAAACTTAATAGATTGGTTGCGTCAATATTCTGTAGAAAAAGACGAAACATTTATACGCGGATTTTTAGGCAGAATGCTTTTTTCGGGTGAAGAATCTCTGAAGTCGTGCAAAGTTCTTTCGGGTGGTGAAAAAGTTCGATGCATGCTATCAAGACTTATGCTTCAAAATCCTAATTTGATGATATTGGATGAGCCAACCAATCACTTGGATTTGGAATCAATTACCGCTTTGAATAATGGATTAAAAACATATGAAGGTACGCTAATGTTTACAAGTCGTGACCATACCATTGTTCAAACTATTGCTACACGAGTAATCGAATTAACTCCAAATGGAATGATTGATAAAACTTGTGAATACGATGATTATTTGGAAAGTGCTGAAATTGCTCAGCGAAAAGACGAATTATATAATTCAACAATAGCTATTTAAATTATTTAAACAACCCTATATAAAACACATGAAATTAGTAAAATTGTTAGTGATTCTAGCCCTATTTGGTGCTGTATCCTGTAAGAAAAGTAAAACAACGGCAAACCCGAAAATGAAAAACAAAATTGACAGTTTAAGTTATGCTGCCGGTTCATTATTCGGACAATGGCTTCAAACTGCAGGACATAAAGAACTCGATTACGAAATAATGAACGCCGTAATAAAACGTGCCTTAAACGGCGACTCTTTAACCATGGATATTGAACAGTCGAAAGCCATTTTGCAAAGTTATGCGATGGAAGCAATGAAAAAGAAATCTTCTGAAAATGAAAAAGAAGCCAAAGATTTTTTAACCAAAAACAAAGCGAAAAGTAGTGTAATTACAACGCCTTCTGGATTACAATATAAAATTCTTAAAGCGGGAAATGGCCCAATTCCAAATGATTCACAGACTGTTAAAGTTCATTATGTCGGTAAATTGTTAGATGGAAAAGTATTTGATAGCTCACGTGATCGTGGCGAACCTGCAGATTTTAAACTTAATGTACCTGCCATTCCGGGTTGGATCGAAGCGTTAAAAATAATGCCGATTGGTTCTAAATGGGAACTTTATTTGCCTCCTGCATTAGCCTATGGTGAAGAAGGTAATCAAGGCATTCCTGGTAATAGTGTACTTATATTTGAAGTGGAAATCTTAGAATTAGTAGCGGATAAACCTGCAATAAAAAAATAATTAATTTATACAAACCATTACAAACCCTTGTCGTCAATCATGGGTTTATTTTTTGATTAAGCATTTACAATTCTTAAAAAATTAAACATGAAAACAAAAATAATTATCATCGCATCCTTTCTTTGCTTAAGCCTTGGGGTTGCAGCACAAAAGAAAGCTGAAAAGAAATTAATTCTTAAAAATCTAAACGATAGTTTGAGTTATGCCATTGGTTCATTGATAGGTGCCGATTTAAGAACGGGTGGATTTAAGGACATGAATTATGATATCATGAATATTGCCATGCAAAAAGGCTTAAAAGGAGATTCATTGAGCATGGATCGCGAGGTTGCAACAGGTTTGCTTCAAAAATTTGCTATGGCCGAGATGAAAAAGAAGGCTTCTGAAAACGAAAAAATTGTAAAGGAGTTTATGGACAAAAATAAATTGATACCGGGTGTTATAACTACCGAAAGTGGTTTACAGTACAAAATTAATACACCGGGAACCGGTTCAAAACCAACTACAGAGCAGAAAGTAAAAGTTCATTATACAGGTAAATTACTAAACGACAAAGTGTTTGATAGTTCAGTTGAAAGGGGTGAACCGGCCGTATTTGGTGTAAATCAAGTAATTCCGGGTTGGACAGAGGCCCTCCAATTAATGCCAGTGGGTTCAAAATATACACTTTTCATTCCTCCAGCGCTTGGTTATGGAGAGCAAGGTACACAAGGTATTCCAGGTAATAGTGTTCTGATTTTTGAAGTAGAACTTATCGGTATCGAGTAAATAAGATAATTTCAATTGCCGATGAAAATTATCTTCGGCAATTGTTTTTTTAGAAAGTTTCATCTAAAGCTTTCAATATTATTTTACAGACCTTATTTATTTCACCATTTCCGATAATTAATGGTGGTGCAATTCGCAATGCGCTTGCATTAAATAAAAACCAATCTATTAATACCCCGTTTTGATGACAGATTGCAATAACGTGTTTAACCCGCTTTTCGCTTCCCAAATGAACGCCCAACATTAGTCCTTTACCAGTAATCTTTTCAATTTTAGGATGCACTAAACGTTTCCTGAAAAGTTGCTCCTTTTGAGCTATTGGTTCCAATAATTTTTTGGAGGAAATTTCATGGAGAGTTGCATTGGCTGCCGCACAGCTAATTGGGTGCCCGCCAAACGTGGTTAAATGGCCAAGTACTGGATTTTCAGATAAAACCATCATGATTTTTTTATCAGCAATAAAACAACCAATTGGCATTCCGCCCCCAAGTCCTTTAGCTAGCAGCAGCACATCTGGCACAATTCCAGCGTTTTCAAAGGCAAAAAGCGACCCGGTTCTGCCAATTCCAGTTTGTATTTCATCCACTATTAATAGGGCACCGGTTTCACGACATTTTGTTTCCAAAGCCTTTAAAAAGAGTAATTCACCTGAAATATATCCCGCTTCTGATTGAACAATCTCGACGAAAACACCCGCTGTATTTTTATCAATTAAATTTATTTGAGACAAATCGTTGTAATCCATAAAAGATATTCCCGGTAAAAGGGGGCGATAAGCCTCTGAAAAATAAGTATCACTCATAAGGCTTAACGCTCCTTGAGTACTGCCGTGATAGGCATTTTTCATGGCTACAAAATTTGTACGCCCGGTGTAGCGCTTTGCTAATTTCATGGCACCTTCTGTGGCTTCGGTGCCCGAGTTAGTAAAGTAAGTAAAATTAAGGGTTTCGGGGAGCAAAGACGCAAGTAATTGTGCCAATTTAACTTGAGGAAATTGAATGTGTTCGCCATAAACCATTGTATGTAAATACTTACTGCTTTGATTGCGAATAGCTTTTACAACAGCATCGTTTCGGTGTCCAACATTGCATACAGAAATGCCAGAAATTAAATCGATGTACTTTTTACCGTCGAGGGTGGTAATATAAATTCCGCGAGCTTTTTTTATCTGAATACCAACCGGGGAATCCGAAGTTTGAGCAACGTGGTTAAGAAATAAATGGCGGAGATTCAAAATTGATGTGGTTGATAGTTTTGAGAAGCTAATTTAAAATTTTACTTTTAGAATGTATTTATGATTATGTCAATTCTATTTCGTATTTAAGTAATTTCTTAATTTTGGAAGATTTAAAGGTTTCAATTACACGTAAAGTCGTGCTTTTTATAAGAATTTTCAAAAATACATTTTAGAGTTTTAAGAATCGTAAATTTTTGTGATTAGAATGTTCTAAAAATCTTGAAATGCTTAATTGCTTTGTAATTTCAATTTATCTAATATTACGGTTTTATTTCCAACAATTACTAAAATAGAAATCCTTTGAAGCCAACCGATATAAGTAATCCGGAGTATTTTCACAAAGTTGTAGATTGCCAATATGCTTGTCCTGCGCATACTCCTGTTCCAGAATACATTCGTCTTATTGCAGCCGAGCGATATACAGAGGCCTATATGATAAATTGGGAATCCAATGTGTTTCCGGGTATTTTGGGCCGCACTTGTGATCGGCCCTGTGAACCTGCATGCAGGCGAGGGCGAGTGGATGAAGAACCCGTAGCTATTTGCCGATTAAAGCGTGTGGCAGCAGATAATAAAGGCGATGTTAGCTCTTTGATGCCACAAGGGCCATTTGCCCAAAACGATAAAAAAATAGCATTAATAGGAGCAGGGCCAGCCTCGTTAACAGTGGCCAGAGATTTAACGCCATTGGGATATGAAGTACATATTTATTGTGAGCAAGACTTAGGTGGTGGTATGATGCGCAGTCAAATTCCTTCCTTTCGTTTGCCGGATTCGGTGTTAAATGAAGAAGTGAATTTTGTTTTGGATTTAGGGGTGCATACCCATTTTAAAACGTATGTGTCGAGCTTGAAGGATATAATTAATAAAAAGTACGATGCTGTTTTTGTTGGAACAGGCGCTCCACGAGCCAAGGATTTAAAAGATTTACCCGGACGTCAAGAAGCATCCAAAAATATACATTTGGGTATTGAATGGTTGGCTAGCATTGCGTTTGAACACAGTAACAGCATTGGTAAAAAGGTTCTCGTTTTGGGTGGAGGAAACACTGCTATGGATTGTTGTAGAACATCGTTGCGCGTAGGCGGAGTATCGGTAACTGTTGTGGTAAGAAGTCCGATAAAAGATATGAAAGCCTCTCCATGGGAAATAGAGGACGCTATTCATGAAGATATTCCAATTATGGAAAACCTAGTACCTAAAGCATTTGTTCATGAAAATGGAGTGTTAAAAGGTATGAATTTTGAGAAAGTTAAAGCCGTTTATGATGAAAACGGTAAAAGAAGCCTAGTGTCTGCGGGAGAAGTTGATGTGTTTTTGGAGGCAGATGATGTACTTGTAGCCATTGGCCAAGAAAATAGTTTTCCTTGGATTGAGCGCGATTTAGGCCTCGAATTTAATAAGTGGGAATTACCGGTTTTGAACGAGCAAACCTTTCAATCAACGTTACCACATGTTTTTTTTGGAGGAGATTCGGCTTTTGGTCCAAAAAATGTGATAACCGCCGTGGCTCAGGGTCATCAAGCAGCAGTATCTATCGATTTATTTTGTAATAATCTTTCATTAACCGAACGCCCCTCGCCCTATACTAATTTAATAAGTCAAAAAATGGGTATCCACGAGTGGATTTACGATAATGATGTAACACCCGATGAACGCTATAAAGTTCCTCATGCGGCGAAGTCACTTACCCTTAAGGATCGCAAAAAGGAAGTAGAATTAGGCTTTGATTTGCCAACTGGATTTAAAGAAGCAGAACGATGTTTAAATTGTGATATTCAAACGGTGTTTATGGAAGATCGCTGTATAGAATGCGATGCATGTGTTGATATTTGTCCAACAACCTGCATTACATTTACTACTAATGGTGAAGAAGAAGATTTACGGACGCGACTTTTAGCACCTTCCAACAATGAATCTCAGGAATTATATGTTTCGGACGAACTTAAAACTAAACGAGTAATGATAAAAGATGAGGATGTTTGTTTGCATTGCGGATTATGTGCCGAACGATGTCCAACCTCGGCCTGGGATATGCAGAAATATATTTATCAAGTTACCAAAGCAGGAAATTCATGTCAGAAAATAGCATAAAAATAAATGATTTTGTGGTTCGTTTTGCCAATGTTAATGGTACCGGATCGGCAAGTGCCAATACCATGTTTGCCAAAGCCATTTTTAGAATGGGTTTGCCCATGACAGCAAAAAATGTATTTCCTTCAAATATTCAAGGTTTGCCAACTTGGTACGAAGTACGTGTAAGTGAAAAAGGCTATTTAGGCCGAAGAGAAGGCATTGATTTAATGGCGTGTTTAAATCCTCAAAGTCTTGCAAAAGATGTTTTATCAGTTTCTTCAGGCGGGTATTTTTTATACGATAGCACCAAAGTTCTTCATAAAGAGTTCATTAGGGAAGACATATTTTACATTGGAGTTCCAATGATGGAAATTTGCATTCGCGAGTATTCGGAACCTCGCTTGCGACAATTGTTCAAAAATATGATTTATGTGGGAGCCTTAGCGCTTTTGCTTGATATCGACTTAGAGGTACTTAAAAGTGTAATTGCAGATGAGTTTGCTAAAAAACCAAAACTTATAGAGCCCAATGTTAACGCTGTTATGCTTGGCATAAATTTTATAAAAGAAAATTACAAGTTTCCCTTAAACATTCGTCTTGAAAAACGCGATTTAGTTGGGAATAAAATTGTAATCGATGGAAATACAGCGGCGGGGATTGGGGCTGTTTATGCAGGTGCTACAGTCGCTGCTTGGTATCCAATTACGCCGTCAACCTCCTTGGTTAATGGTTATGAAAAATACGCTAAGCGACTTCGCGTAGATGCAGAAACAGGGTTGAATAAATTTGCTATTGTGCAAGCAGAAGATGAATTGGCCGCAATTGGAATGGTAATTGGAGCTAGTTGGAATGGAGCAAGAGCATTTACTTCAACAAGCGGGCCTGGAATTTCATTGATGAGTGAATTTTTAGGTTTGGCTTATTTTGCCGAAATTCCAGTGGTTTTATTTGATGTTCAAAGAACCGGCCCTTCAACAGGTATGCCAACACGAACACAACAATCGGATGTACTTTTATGTGCTTATGCTTCGCATGGCGATACTAAGCAGGTATTATTATTTCCAAGTACGCCTTCTGAATGTTTTAGTATGAGTGCTGATGCTTTCGATTTGGCCGAAAGACTTCAAACGCCGGTTATTGTGATGCTTGATTTGGATTTGGGTATGAACGATCATATGTCGGAACCATTATGCTGGGATGAAACTCGTAGATACGATCGCGGTAAAGTGCTTAGTGCAAATGAACTAGACGAAATGGAATCCTATGGTCGATATTTAGATATTGATAAAGATGGAATTAGTTACCGCACGTATCCTGCCACCCATCCAACCAAAGGCTCCTTTGTAACCCGAGGCACTTCACGCGATGAGTTTGCGCGTTATACCGAGGAGGGAGAAGCCTATGTGAGAAACATGGAAAAATTAACCCGAAAATGGGACACGGCCAAATTGTATATTCCTAAACCTGAGTTTTATCAAAAGCAAAACAATAGTAAAATTGGAATGCTCTTTTTTGGAACAAGTTTATTTCCTGCTCTGGAGGCCATGGATATGTTTAAAGAGCAAGGTGTTTCGATAGATGCAATGCGGGTTAAGGCGTTTCCCTTTAATCGCGCTGTGGAAGATTTTATCAAGCAACACGATCAAGTTTTTGTAATTGAACAAAATCGAGATGCACAATTTCGTTCATTGTTGATAAATGAATTAGAAATAAATCCTGCGAAGCTTATTAAAATACTGAATTATGATGGAATGCCGATGACGGCAGATAATATTCGTAAGCAAATTGTTTCTCATATAATAGTAAGTTCAGCCCATAGCAGTAATTAATCACTATATCAATCAAATAACGTTTTAAAAATAATGTCATATATAAAACCTCCCTTTCGTCACCCTGATCTTCCTCTTAATGAAGTTGGATATTCAAAAAAAGATTACGAAGGCGTAATATCTACTTTATGTGCTGGTTGTGGTCATGATTCCATAAGCGGTGCCATTGTTCAGGCCTGTTTTGAAATGTCGATTGAACCTCACCGTTTGGCTAAGTTGTCGGGAATTGGTTGTTCGTCAAAAACACCGGCGTATTTTTTAAGCAATTCACACGGATTTAATTCGGTACATGGGCGCATGCCATCAGTTGCAACCGGTGCCAATTTAGCCAATCGCAATTTGATGTATTTGGGTGTTTCGGGTGATGGGGATACGGCTTCTATTGGAATGGGACAATTTGTGCATGTGATACGACGAAATTTAAACATGACCTATATTGTAATGAATAATGGGTGTTACGGACTAACCAAGGGTCAGGATTCTGCAACTGCTGATGAAGGCTCATTGAGCAAAGCAGGTTCTATAAACCATTTTCAAGCCATTGATTTGGCCGGTTTAGCTTTAGAACTTGGTGCATCGTTTGTGGCAAGAAGCTTTTCAGGCGATAAAACACAGCTTATTCCCTTGTTAAAGGCAGCTATGTCACATCAAGGCTTTGCATTTATCGATGTAATTTCGCCATGTGTAACCTTTAATAATAATGTTGGGTCTACCAAATCGTACGATTATGTACGTGACCATATCGAGACTTTGTCGATGCTTGATTTTGTTCCCCATGAAAGTGAAATTGTAATAGACTATAAGGAAGGCGATTCAAAGACCGTTATATTGCACGATGGCTCGTTGATAAATTTACATAAGTTGACCTCAGGATGGGACCCAACAAACAAAGATTCCTCGTTTAAACAATTGCATAAATCGCGTGAAAAGGGTGAAATACTTACTGGTTTAATTTATATTGATTCGGCGAGTAATGATTTGCATAACGTTATTAGAACGGTAAATGAACCTTTAAATTCATTAACAGAAAAGGATTTAATGCCAGGTTTAGATGCGTTAGAAATGATTAACGAGGAGATGCGTTAAATCTGTTTTTAAAAATTATAATTCAGAAATATAAAAAAAAATGAAAAAGTACCAAGCAATTTCGAGTGATTCACGAAATTTTAGAGTTTTGAGTGAAGATAAAGAAATAGGAAAATTAAACTATTTAAAATGGTTTTCGATGCAGGCAGAAATTCTTTTAGAAGGGGATTCATCAGCCTATAAAATAGCTGCCAAAGGGCCTTGGAGCTCAACCATGATATTGTCGAAGAATGATATACCAGTTTTGAATTTTAAAATAAATTGGGGAGGACAAATCATCATTTCAACACATTTTGACGGATTGGAGAAGAATTATGTTTTAAAACATAAAGGACTTTTTAAAAGTGCCTATATCATGCTAGATAATGCTGGTGAGGAATTGGTAGAAATTCAGCCGGATTTTAAGTAGTCAAAATTTAGTATGGATTACGCCATTTTTGCCAATGAACCTTTTGATAAAATTAATGAGAAGGAACTTCTTTTGTTGACTGTGGTGCATTGCACAAATTATTTTATGAGCATGATGTCTTCGGGCGCTGGTGGTGCCTAATGCAAAGTTCAAAAACGAGGCTTTAATATTTATCGGAGGCCGAGTTAGGGGTTGAAGCGGTTATCCTTTTTGAGAGGAACGAGCAAAAAGATAAAAGCGAAAGACCCGACCCGTAGGGAAACTCCCCAACAAAATGAATTATTGTGGAACGTTATTTATGTAGAGGCAAAAACTCGATTATGCATTTAAAATTACTTTTTGTAGCCTTTATTTTTACGTTAAATGTTTCGGCAAATAGGTTTGAATCGTCAGTTGAAGAGGCTATGTCTGAAATTAGTTTTGAAAAATCAGCTCATAATTTTGGCAATGTTGTTGAAGGTACTTATTGTCAATATTCTTTTATATTTAAAAATAAAGGAAAGGTTCCAATAATTATCGATCAAGTTCCAACGAGTTGTGGCTGTGACATGACTACATGGTCAAAAGAACCTGTGCTTCTTGGCAAAACGGGTGTTATAAATTACACAATTAACACATCAGACCGATCTGGATTTTTTTCATAAAAGCATGACAGTAATAAGCAATGCCAATGGCGGAATTAACCTTGTTTTATAAGTTTGTGGACGAGTTTGCAATCCGAAAATTGAGCCGATTTCTTTAAACGAGGGCAATAGATGTTATTGTGAATAACCGCGACCATATTTGGCGACAGTTGAAGCAAAAAAGCGACCAGAGATAGTCTGAAGGAATATGGTTTAAACTTTTTTGTAAAAACGACAGACGATTCGGTTTTAAATAGAAATGATTTTAACAAAGCTAAGGCCGATATTCAAATTTCACCCAATCCTGGAAACGGTGAGTTTATAATTTTTTCGAAGAATATAATTGTAATAGATGCCGAAGTGATGAATGCCATTGGACAAGTGGTTAAAAGAATTAAATCTTTTGGCACGGAGCCATTAGGCTTAATAAACTTAACAGATATGCCTGACGGGGTGTATTTTATTAACCTAAAAACCTCGGAGGGGCTGCATCGGAAAAAGCTAATTTTGAAAAAATAATTGGTTATTGTAAAGTTTTCGAAACCAATTTAACTGCTTGAACGGCTTCTTTTACATCGTGAACCCTCAAGATATGGACACCTTTCATTAGAGCTATTGCGTTTAAAACCGTGGTTCCGTTAAGCGCCTCATCGGATGAAATGTTTAAAAGGTTTTTAATCATTCCTTTGCGCGATACCCCAATGAGAATGGGGCAATCAAGCATTTTAAAAGCCTCCAAATTTTTAAGCAAATTGTAATTGTGTTCCATGGTTTTGCCAAATCCAAAACCCGGGTCGATGATAAAATCCTTAATCCCTGCGTCTTTAATTTGTTTTACTTTTTTAATAAAATAATCGAGAACATCAACAGTAACATCTTGATAGGTAGGGTTTTGCTGCATTGTTTGTGGGTTGCCTTTTTTATGCATGGCGATATAGGGAACTTTAAGACCAGCTACGGTATTTAACATTTCAGGATCATCATCCCCGGCCGAAATATCGTTAACTAAGCTAGCACCACTTTCTATTGCACGCAAAGCAACCTTTGAGCGAAAGGTGTCGATTGAAATTATAGCTTCAGGAAATTGTTGGATAATATTTTCGATGGTCGGCATCACGCGCAATAATTCTTCGTTTTCAGAAATTTCTAAAGCTCCTGGTCGACTGCTATAACCTCCAATATCTATAATGGCAGCGCCTTCCGAAAGCATTTTTTCCGTTTGTTTGAGGATAGAATGTTTGGAATTAAATTTACCGCCATCATAAAACGAATCGGGCGTGATGTTTAAAATACCCATAACCAAAGCTGGTTGTAAAGAAAGTAATGTTCCTTTACAGTTGATAGAAAATTGTTGTTTGCTGAATGGATTATGCGCTATCATTGTTACATTTGCAAAGAACAATAAAATTAATGATTGGAATGGCTGTTGCTTTTAAAATCTTAATTGAAATTTAAAAAATAGAGTAGAATTAATATATGAAATTGATAGCCAACATAGTAAGAGTTTTAACAGGAGTATTATTTGTTTTTTCGGGATTTATTAAGCTCAACGACCCAACAGGATTTAAGATCAAACTGGAAGAGTATTTTAATGTATTTGCAGAAGATCTTTCGCCAGTTGCAGATACTTTAACTATTCATGTTGTAAATCCAGATTTATCAATTGACGAAACGTATCACCGAATATTAAACAATGAATCGGAAAAGAAATTTAGTTTTACAACTGATAAATGGGAGCATGTAGAAGTTAAGGCTGATGATGGCAGCATTCAAGCTCAGTTTGACCGCACTGTTTTTTTTATAAATCTCGATGGTCAAGAATTGCTTAAGCAAGATGTTCAAAAGGATGATGCAGTGCCCACAAAGTTTGAGGTTACAGCATCAATAGCAGGCAAACCCTTGCTATCCAAATCGGTCGCTTTATACAATAATGTTCCGGTTTCGGAAGTTGAAACGGCCAATTTAACCGCCTATGTGAAAGAGGCAAGTTGGCTAGTTGGCTTATGCCGTGGTGTAATTCCATATGCCTTGTTTTTAGCCATATTCGTTTGCGTATTTGAAATTGTTTTAGGTATTGCCTTATTAATTGGTTGGCGCAGAAATTTAACGCTTTGGCTTCTGGCATTAATGATCATCTTCTTTACCTTTTTAACTTGGTATTCGGCCACCTATAATAAAGTTACTGATTGTGGATGTTTTGGAAATGCAATTCCACTTACACCTTGGGAATCCTTTATCAAGGACTTGTTTTTGAGCGGATTTATATTTATTTTAATTCTTCTAAGAAAATACATAAAACCTTTGTTTTCGGGTAAATTTAGTTGGGGAGTTGTCGCTATTTCGTCTGTTTTAAGTATTGCGTTTTCTATCTACTGTTGGTATTATTTACCTGTATTTAATTTCCTTAAATTTAAAGTTGGTAATAATATTGAAAAATTAACAACGCTTGCCCCCGGGGCAAAAGAAGAAAAGCGTGAAATGGTTTTTATTTATACTAAAGATGGAAAAGATTTTGAGTTTACTACGAATCAATTAACAGAGCAAAAGATATTAGACAACCCAGCCTATAAATATAAAACGCGTACTGATAAAATTGTACAAATTGGAGACAAGCCTGAAATACATGATTTTATTATGAATGATGCAGATGGGGTAGATCATTTAGGTGAGTTTTTTGAAAAGGATGATTATAAGTTGTTATTGGTATCGCAAGGACTTTCTCAAACTCGACCACGCGCAATGAAGAAAATTGCTTTATTAGCAAAAGACTGGACAGAAAAGTCGAAACTAGAGTTTTGGGCACTTACCTCGAGTGCACCATCAGAGGCAGAGGCTATTCGTCACGAGTATCAGTTTCCGTTTAAGTTTTATTATGGTGACAATACAAATCTTAAATCCATAATTAGATCGAACCCAGGCATATTGTTGTTTAAAAAATCAACTGTAATTAAAACTTGGCCTTCTACAGATTTGCCAAGTTATAATGAGCTGCTAAAAGCCATGAAATAAACCTTGAATGATTTTAAATGAATTGTTTATCAAAGTTATATTTTTCTTAACTGGTAGAACCGGATAATTACACTTTAGGAGGTTTTATAAATTAATTAGCCTTGTTAAAATATATTCTAAAAAAACTCCTTTACGGACTCTTTATTTTTTTGAGTGTGGCCACAGTCGTGTTTTTTTTATTCAGTGCTTCGTTTCCAACCCCCGACGAATTAGCAACTGGTCAGCGCAGTGATGAAAAAACGAAGTTAGCTATTCAGCGAGAGTTTGGTTTAGACAAGCCGCTTTGGAAGCAATATCTATTGTATTTAAACGATATTTCCTTTTTGTCAGTTTATGCCAATTCGAAATACGAAGATATTGGAGTAAGCAAAGCTAAATTGATTCAATTTAGAACCAGCAGCTTGGTAATTAAATTTCCATATTTGAGACGATCATTTCAAAGTGGCAAGGCAGTAAATCAAATTTTAGGTGAGGCCTTTACGGGCACGATGATTTTGGCAATAGCTTCGATTTTTATAGCTTCGATTTTTGGCGTGGCGCTTGGAGCTTTGGCTGCAATTAAAAAAGACACATGGATAGATAGATTTGTCCTTTTTGTTTCAACACTCGGTATTTCGTTACCTTCGTTTTTTGTGGCAATTCTTTTAGCTTGGGTTTTTGGTTATGTATTAAACAAATATTCAGGCTTAAACATGACGGGAAATTATTCGGACATTGATCCATTTAAGGGTGAAATTTTTATTTGGAAAAATTTAGTTTTGCCAACGTCAGCCTTAGGAATTAGGCCTTTAGCGATTTTTAGCCAATTAACACGGGCGGCTGTTTTGGATGTATTGCCTCGTGATTATATAAGGACGGCAAAAGCAAAAGGTTTAAGCAAACCTTTAATTATGTGGAGGCATTTGCTTCGGAACTCCTTAATTCCAGTAATTACTGCTATTTCAGGTTGGTTTGCTTCGTTGTTGGCTGGAACATTTTTTGTGGAATTTATATTTAATTGGAAAGGTTTGGGTAAGGTAACGGTTGATGCCCTTGAAAACTCAGATTTGCCTGTTGTTATGGGATCTGTAATAATTGTAGCGGTTATCTTTGTGATAATAAATATCTTTGTTGATATTTTATATAGTATTCTTGATCCCCGAATAGCACTTGAATAAGAAGTTTGACCTTGTTTTTTTGGTTGGGATGCCAGGCGTTGGCAAAACGTATTATGGCAAATATGCAGCAGCCAAGTTTGGCGTTGATTTTTTAGATTTAGATGAAACCTTAGTCACTAAAACACGGTTACCAATATCATTGATTTTTGAGAAGTTAGGAGAAGATGAGTTTCGAAAATTAGAATTTCAGCAACTTCAAGAGTTAACAAAAAAGTGTGAAAGGGATACAATTATAGCAACAGGCGGCGGCACCGCCCATATTGCTGGGGCTATGGATTGGATGAATGAATTTGGAAAAACAGTGTGGTTAGATGCAGAAATTAAGGATTTGTTGTATAATTTGAGGGCAGATTTGATGAATCGCCCCCTGTTTAATGGCCTAGGTGCAGGTGATCTGGAACAAAAGCTGAGCGATTTGGAGGTAGAAAGGAGACCGTTTTTTACTAAAAGTGACTATAAACTCAATGTTTATAGGGGGTTGAGTGCTCATTTATTCACAAAGAGGCTAGGTTTATCAACATTTGTAAAAAAGTAGTAAAATACTACATGACAATGTTCGAATATTGTTTAAAATATTTCTTAAACCAATTAATTAAAAAACATGAACAAATCAGACTTAATTTCAGCAATGGCTTCTGATGCCGGTATTACAAAAGCTCAGGCACAAAGCACATTAAATTCACTTTGCGACTCAGTTGCCGGTGCATTAAAAAGTGGTGACAAAGTTACCTTAATCGGATTCGGAACGTTCTCAGTTTCTAATAGAGCTGCAAGAACTGGCCGCAATCCTAAAACAGGGAAAGAAATCAAAATTGCAGCTAAAAATGTTGCGAAGTTTAAAGCAGGTAAAGGTCTTGATTTATAAGGCTTCGGCTTGATTTATTAACAAAAAGGCCTGATTTATCAACATTCGAAACATTGGTGTAAATTACTAATAACAATGTCCGAATATTGTCATCGAAAATTTTCAAATTAATTAATTAAAAACATGAACAAATCAGATTTAGTTTCAGCTATGGCTTCTGCTGCAGGCATTACAAAAGCCCAAGCTCAGAGTGCTTTGAATTCATTTTGTGATTCAACTGCGGGCGCATTAAAGAATGGTGACAAGTTAATTCTTGTAGGTTTTGGCACTTTTTCAGTTTCTAAAAGAGCTGCAAGAACAGGTCGTAACCCTCAAACCGGAAAAGAAATTAAAATTGCGGCAAAAAATGTCGTTAAGTTTAAAGCAGGTTCCGAATTGGCAGAATCAGTAAAGTAGTCATTCTTCAACTTATTTGAATCCCGGTTTTTAACAAGCCGGGATTTTTTTTGTGAAATTCTATTTGAAACAATTAGGTTACATACCCGTTAGTTTATCTTTCTTAAATATTTTTTAAAACGTAAGGTTGAGCACCAAATTTAATGAGAATTAATCAATTGAACAGTGCGAGCCAATCATTGAGGCTATCAAACTAAATATCAATTTAAAAATATTTTTTTACTGTTTTTGTTTAAGTATTTTGAAATTTATCAAATAAAGATATCTTTGTTTAACCGTTTTAAAAAGAAAACTGAAATTTTTAGTAATGAAATAGTATTATTTTATAAAAAATTGAACATGCAAAAACAACTCAGAATCCAACTAATTTTATGTGTAACCTTATTATTAGCAGCTAGTAGTATCAAATCTCAATCCTTTAAAAAGGGTAAATTTCTTATCAGTATTTCTGAAGGTTCTACCCGAGCAAATTTTTCAACTCGAACGATTGGGGAAGATGGAAAAGAAAAGTATTATTCTGAAAACATGGACGGAGTAAGAGATCCATTGATATTAGAGTATGGTATTACAGATAAAATTGGCTTAGGAGTAAGTTGCGGTAATGATATTTTTAAGGTTGACCCAAGTGTATTTTATGGTTTTTCGTTGCCTTCAAAAAAGAAAGTTGAAGCATACACGTCCGAATTTAATTTCGAATTCAATTATCACATTTTATCGAATAAGCGGTTTGATATTTCAAGTTTTGCTACCATGGGCACATTTTCTGTTGCTATTAAAGGGAAAGAAAACTATCAGCCTTCCGGCGAGTTAAGTAATTTAAATGAATTTTCATACGATTATAAAGCGAAGGGAAGCATACTTCGCACCGGTGTTAGAGCCAAATATTATTTTTACAAGCGTTTGGGTGTTCTAGCAATGTTGAGTGCCTATTCCGGCAGCAGTTCTTCTAAAGATATTGAAACAAATACAGTCGGTGTCGGCTATTCAACCCGTATAACCGGCTATGCTTTAGAGTTCGGGTTTTGTTGTCATCTAGGCAAAAGATAATAAGGAGTAATACTCTTTATTCAAGTTGTATAATTTAGGCCCGCTGAAAATCAAAAAATAGTATTTTAATCAATATATTTATCCTTAAATTACTCAACAGACCGCAAGGCTATCCTTCATGCAGCTCTAGTAGCCGTTCATTTAATTTATAAACATCCGTTCTCACCGCTTAGCTCATTGCTTATCCACTATTTCGTTTGCATCGGTTTGAGGTGTTAAAAGTAAATCTTTACCTCAATTACTAACATTGGGCGCACACTGAACTTTTATAGAAGACCCTAATTAACAATCGGTTAAAAATAACTAGAAACTCCAAATTGAAAAATTCCGGTTTTTTGAGGAATATTACCTAAAAAATCTATTTGTTCATGATAGCGGTAGTTAAAACGCAAAACCGTAGCTCCAAGGGGTCTAAATGATATTCCGGGCACTAATGCCCAAATTTCATCACCTATTTTAGTATTAGTTTCTTTAAATTTTTCAAGATTATAATCCGTGTTTTCCAAACGCAGTACAAGATTAATTTTAGCTTTATTCCAATCTCCAATTGGTTTCTGTAATATGGTAAATACGAAATCAATATATGCGCCCATTTGTTTGCTGCCATAATTTTGAGTGTAAAATTCAGGCATGTTTATCTTCACAAATGCTGCTTCGCCGGTTATGGCAATTTTGTTTTTTAATAAACTCAGGTAAATGTCTATTGCAAAAATTTGCATCTCGCGTTTTTTGTCTAATATTAATTCATCCAATTTCCATTGGTTATAAATTCCTCGCATATAAGAAAAACCGATTTCACCGATTTTGCGATTTTTTATAGCAATTTTTCCTGTAAACATTGGTAAGCCACTATTGTTATTTTCAAATCGACTAGGATTTAATTTACCTTCCGTTAAGGCCGTTCGATTAAGTTCGTTGGAAATTATCCTATCATCAAACCCATTCGTTAAATATACTTCATATCCAAGTGTTAACTTAGGTGTGAAGTGTTTTCCATAAAGTCCAAATCCTACGTTCGAGAGGGTGGAAGGAATAATTGTAGTTGCTGAAATAGGCCTATCTATGAAGTCCCAGCGGGGGCCATCATGATTTTGATTAAAAGCGCCAATCGGATTCATTAAAATACCTCCTCTGAAATTAAGGATAGGGTGAAATTCAATATCCATGGCGGCAAATTCTAAGTTGATTTCTCTGGTTCCGTCTTCAAATTCTAGTTCTGATAAAAATTTTATTTTTTTGGCTATTGTTGAAGAAATAAATAAAGTCATTCTGCGCATTTGAAATGATAAGCCATCAGAAACACCATCAGTTGAAGCGTATTGTGAATTTGCCTCGAAATAACCGCCAATAGCTAGCGGTGATTTGCCAGCACTAAGAAACGGACGATTATAAATTGCATCCATATTTAGTTTTACTTTGGAGGTATCCAAACCCTTTCGCTTAAAGAAGCTACTGTCTTTTTGCGCATCTGCCGTAAAATTACTCAGGCAAGCTAAAATTATTATAAAGCTGTATTTATAAAAGGATGTAAATATTTTCATTGTCAGTTTCAATTACAAATGATTTTAAATTGTCTTCAGCCGGCGGATTAAGCACTAAACCTTGATTTGAGAATTCGCTTCCGTGACAGGGGCAAACAAGATATTCACCTTGCGGTATTAGCTCGCAACCTTTATGCGTACATTCAAGGTATAATGCTGTGTAGGTTTTATTGCTTTTGTAAACACAAATTGGAAATTTTAACTTTTCGTTCTTTACGATGACGTATTTTCTGAGTTTTACTTTTTCCTTATTTATAGTACTAAATTCACTTTTTCTAAGAATGATTTTATTCCCCTCGATAGAAGTATTTGCAAAATAGTTAGAAACTGTGCAGCCTTCAATAAAGCCACTTGTTAGAAGCATGCCTACACAAACCTGTGAGCAAGATTTAATAAATTGTTTTCTTTCCATTTTAAAGAGATTTTAGAAATTTAAGCAAAGCTGATTTTTCTGAATCCGATAAATTTTGATATTTTGATTTGCTCAATTCGGCTTCTCCACCATGAAATAAAATAGCTTCTTCGATACTCTTGGCTCTTCCATCGTGCAGCAAAAAATAATTTCCGCCTTGAGAATTAGGTGAAAGGCCTAGTCCCCAAAGTGGTGGAGTTCTCCATTCGTGTGTTAATGCACTCCCTTCAGTATATCCATCATCCAAGTTAGTACCTACATCGTGTAACAATAAGTCGGTATAGGGATGGAATTCTTTCTTGGACAAAGCTTCAATAGGAGAGGTGCCGGTGATTAAAGTTTGCTTATGACAAGATTCACAACCGATTTGTAAAAAGAGCATTTTGCCTAATTTAACGGTTTCATCCGTTTGATTACGAGGTATCGGCGCCTTTAAAGTTTGGAGATAAAATACAATATCATGAATTGCGTTTAAGGATACTTCTGGCTCTATTTCAAGGTATGAATGGACATCAATTGGTTCGTAAATTGAAGTAATTCCCATGTCCTGATTATAGGCCTTTACAGTTTGGTCAACTAAATTAAAGGAGCTTGCTTTTTTTCCAAATCTGTGAATGAATTTACCATTTTTTGAAATGGAGTTGCTTGGAGGAGTTATATACCAAGGGATATTATTCCAGTTTGGCACTCCAGATATTCCATCAAAGTTTAAATCATTTGGATCTGACATTGCCAAAATATCTGCATCGGAAACAAGTTCTAAAAAACCAAGCCCTGTATTGGCAGGAGGCGTAAATTTAGAAAAGCTTGCACCCTGTGGAATTAATTCCGGTTCATAGCCAAGAATTGCTCTGTTTTGAAGCTGAGGGCCGCCTTGCTTCAAAAATTTATTTCCGGTGCTATCAAATTGTCCAAAACGAGTAAGAGTCGTAAAAGGATGTCCTTTCCCGTCTCCAGCATGGCAACTCCCACAACTCGAAGCGACAAATAAAGGCCCCAAACCTGATACTGAACTAAATATTATATCATTAAACTCTTGGTCTCCTTTTAAAAATTGACGCAGTTGAGCTGAGTTCAGACCTTCTATTGGTCCATCTAAAATTTCATTTTCCGGCCTAGCTTTAGGTAATAAGTTATCGCAGCCCGTCAATAAAGTGAGAGAACAGGTTAGCCCAAAGACTAAAAAGAAACTTAAATATTTCATGATGTTTAAAAAATCGTCAGCAAAAATGATAAATAAATTTGTATTATCAAATTAAATAAATTAGGATAAACTAATAAATTTAAATTAGCAGACTCTTCTTATATTTGAAGTCTTTAAAATTAGCATGCAAACACTTTCTGAAGAGAATTATCTTAAAACCATATTTAACCTGAGCAATGCGGCAATGCAAAAGGTTAATGTGAAATCAATTGCAGATGCATTAGGTAATAACCCTGCGTCGGTAATTGATATGCTTAAAAAACTAAAGGAAAAGAAACTGATTGAATACGATAAGTCGAAAGGTGCCAAACTTACTAATAGTGGTTTAAATACTGCATTACTTATTGTTAGAAAACATCGGCTCTGGGAGGTTTTTTTAAAAGAAAAGTTGAATTACAACTGGGCCGAAGTACATGAAATTGCCGAACAATTAGAACATATTAAACACCATGAATTGGCTGATAGACTGGATCAGTTTTTAGAATTCCCGGAATATGATCCGCATGGTGATCCAATTCCTAAGGCTAATGGTCAGCTAGCTGAAGCATACAAAAAGGCCCTTTCTGATTGTGATACCGGAATACAATGCCGGGTTGTAGCGGTTAAAGATACATCTTTTAGCTTTTTACAATACCTTCAACATCTTAACATAGGTATTGGAACACAAATTCGGGTTTTAGAAAGAATAGCATTTGATGATAGTTTGATTATCGAAATTTTGCCCGCAGGTACATCTTCGGTTTCAAATAAATTTGCAGAAAGCCTACTCGTAATTTGATAAAATTGACGGAATTAAGAAGATTACTAATTGGCGTTGTAGGGTTAAAATCTATTTGGTGAGTAATTTAGAATTAACTTGAATACTTTTCTCTAGACATTTTTAATTTCTTTAATATATTTGTATAAGTGATTCAAATTATCCTTAGTTTTAAATAGGTTAAGTTGCTGATTTATTTTAATTTATGTACATAAATTTGTCTTAATTAAAATTTCAATAGTGTAAAGTGTGTCTTTATTTTTGACAAAGAATAGGGAGCGTATTCAAGTTGTAATTAACCTAAACTCAATAAACCTATGAGGAAATTTCTAAAATGGACGTTAATTGTTGTACTTTCAATTGTCGTTATTGCCATCACCTCTGCTTTTGTTATTAAGCAACAAACCACCAATTGTTTATCAAAAATTTATGACATTAAAGAAGAAAAAATTATTATTCCTCTAGATACAGCTTCTTTAATGTATGGCCGGCATTGGGCAGCACAATGCAAAGGTTGTCATAGAGCAGATTTTAGCGGAACTGAGTTTTAAAGACGATGGACTTGGCGAAATAAATGCACCCAATATTACGAGTGGATTAGGTGGTAGAACTTCAAAATATACGGATAAAGACTGGATTCGTGTTATTCGTCGCGGGGTAAAACCAAATGGAACTGCTACGTTTATAATGCCATCATTTTCATTCAATAATTTTTTAGCAGAAGAGCTTGGATGTATTGTTGTTTATCTTAAAACGGTTCCTCCAATTGATAAAAAATGGCAGGATAAACCTAATATGACTTTTTTAGCTAATGTTTTAGTTGGATTTGGGGTATTTGGAAAGGTGATTCATGCCAAAGACATTGATCATAGCAAGATAATAGTTGATAAAATTGTTCCCGAAGTAACGGTAAAATATGGTGAACACATTCTGAGTGTTTCGGGTTGTCGCGAATGTCATGGTCCAACTTTAAATGGCTTTAAAGATCCTAATCCCGATGCACCTTTTTCACCGAATATAACAGCCGGTGGAAATTTTGGTAAATGGAGCAATGAGGCCTTTATAAAAACAATGCGAACGGGTACTACACCTGAAGGTAAAGAATTGAATAAAAAGTTTATGCCTTGGGATGTAATTGGCCTTTTGAATGACGATGAATTAACCTCAGTTTATAGGTATTTAAATGGTCAACCTAAGTTAGCAGATGCTAAGCCATAATTCATAATTTTATTATACAAATTAAACGAAGCTAAAAATTCCCTGAGTTAATTCATAGACACGTTTTTACGGATGTTTGATATTATAAGGTATCAAACCGCTGTTGCGCTAAAATGATTTATTTTTGCGTCCATTAATGAAAAAAAGCAAATCAAGTATTTTTGGAACCTTTCTTCGAATTGGTCATATTGAAGGAGTATCGTATCTTTTGTTATTATTTGTAGCCATGCCACTTCGAAAATATGCAGAGATGCCAAAAGCTGTAACAGTAGGTGGTTATATTCATGGCGTTTTATTTATTGTCTATTGCATTGTTCTGGCAATTACCATGAAAAAGCTTAAATGGTCGTTCTTAAAAGGTTTACTTGCGTTTATCTTATCGTTAATTCCGTTTGGAACTTTTTGGCTAAATAAGTTTAGATAAGTCTATAAGTTGTTTAGGAAAATTGCAATTGCTCAATAAATTTTAAATTGGGCATCTTTGGTTTGGCAAAGTTTCGTTTCATTTATTTGTTTTTTTTAATTTTTACTAACTGTATTTAATAAATAGCCGATAGTTATTTAGGGCCTACAGGAAATGTTCAGTATGCTTTTATCATAAAGAAGCAAGGTGAAGATGTGCTTTAACGATGCTTACGAATTAGTGGATTCGCAATAAATTATCTGGCTAGGATAGGATTATTTATAAATTAAATGCTTTTACAGCTGTATGAAAGCTAGTAAGACAGTTGAATGAGCTAATTAAAGTATTAATTTATTGATTATCATACTGATTTGTGATTTTCAGCAGGCCCTATTTATTAATTTGTAACTACTCATCACGCAATAATATTCAAATGTTGAATAAAAGGGTCAAACTGTATGTTTCGGTTAATAAGTAGTAAATAGGATAGGTTAAAGTAAGGATTAAAGAGTATTTCTTTGCTCTATCCAACCAAC
>Ga0209181_10000261_pt1 | contig 97957 bp, 90 predicted proteins | sample MAT05_FD_187208 | JGI IMG/M metagenome (GOLD analysis project Ga0209181, IMG submission 187208) | Freshwater microbial communities from Lake Fryxell liftoff mats and glacier meltwater in Antarctica - MAT-05 (SPAdes) (version 2) | ecosystem: Environmental > Aquatic > Freshwater > Ice > Liftoff...
CGTAAGGCTGCCGCCAAATTATATTTTTCAGAAGTGTGGTGTACCACGTGCGATGCCCAAAAAAACCTGATGTGGTGGCTGCTGCGGTGAAACCAGTAGTAACTAAAATCGTCAGCAAAAAAAGCAAGCGCCCAAACCCACCAATTTGCAGCGTCAAGGGTAAAAAACCGGTATTGGTAGGCAAGATAGTAAGCGCCAAACACTAATACCTTTGAACCAAAACCCGACACAACATTACCAATGCCAAGGGCCATGCTCGAAAAGGCATCGCGGGTTTCGTAATAAGCCTTTTTTTCGCGATGGGAGTAATACCATTCAATAATTACTAGCAACACAAAGGCCGGAATAGCATAAAAAAGTAGAGTGGGTCCCATGAAATGATTTTATATCGACACGTTTAAATGTACAATTGTTTAATGCATTAAAAAAGCCCCGGTAAGTAAATAACAAGGCCTTTCTTATATTCTTTAAACGAATGGGTAGTTATTGCTACTCTTTAATTTTTACTTCAAAATCTACTTCTTTGCCATTACCAATTAATAAAAGGTATTTGTTAGTAATGTCAGCGCTTTGCTCCTTACCATCAATAGTTAACTTTCGTTTTTTATATGAAACAGTTACGTCATCTCCTATTATTATGCCATCTTTTTTTAGAGCTGCCAGTAATGCCTCCGGGACTTCGGCCGCAACCGCACTGTTTGTATTAATTGTATTGTCGTTTCCAGCTACCCTTACTACAACAACTTTTTCTGTTGCGGTCTTCTGTCCATTTACAGCCTCGGCTGTACCACCGTACATTTGGGCAAGGGTAGGGGCAATTACTAACGATACGATAGACATTAATTTAATAAGGATGTTCATTGAAGGGCCAGAAGTATCTTTAAATGGATCACCCACAGTATCGCCGGTAACTGATGCCTTGTGTGGCTCCGACTTCTTAAAATACATTTCACCATTAATTTCAACACCTTTTTCAAAACTCTTTTTAGCATTGTCCCATGCACCGCCAGCATTGTTTTGAAAAATTCCCATCAAAACACCGCTTACGGTGGCACCAGCCAAAAATCCCCCCAATGCTTCCGGACCCATCAAAAAGCCTATCAGCAATGGCGAAATTATGGTGATAGCACCCGGAAGTAACATCTTTTTCAACGATGCTTCGGTAGAAATGGCCACACACTTATCGTACTCAGGCTTGCCTGTACCTTCCATAATACCGGGAATGGTTCTAAATTGGCGGCGTACTTCTTCAACCATTGCCATAGCTGCTTCGCCCACGGCACGTATGGCAAGGCTTGAAAAGATAAAAGGGATCATACCACCTACAAACAACGATGCAAGTACATCTGCTTTATAAATATCAATATGCTGATTATTGGGCATTGCTATACCAACAAACGCAGCAAATAAGGCAAGGGCAGTTAATGCGGCAGAAGCAATAGCAAAACCCTTACCGCTGGCAGCAGTGGTATTACCTACGGCATCTAATATATCGGTCTTTTCTCTCACTTCGGGAGGCAGTTCACTCATTTCTGCAATGCCACCGGCATTGTCGGCAATAGGGCCAAAGGCATCAATGGCCAATTGCATGGCAGTAGTACTCATCATACCGGCAGCGGCAATAGCCACACCATACAAACCGGCACAGGCATACGAACCATATATTCCGCTTGCCAATACTAAAATGGGCAAAAACGTACTTTCCATACCAACTGCTAAACCGCCAATTATATTAGTAGCATGGCCGGTTGCCGATTGGCGAATAATACTCATTACCGGGCGTTTGCCCATAGCAGTGTAATACTCGGTAATGATACTCATTAATGTACCCACCACAAGGCCAACGCCAATAGCACCCAAAACACCATTTCGGGTAAATTCCAAGCCACGTAAGGTCATAGTTTCGGGCAAAATAAAATTGACTATAAAAAAACAGGCAATTGCTGTCAACACCATCGATCCCCAATTGCCCATATTAAGCGCTTTTTGCACGGCCTCTGTGCTCATACCACTGCTATCACTAATGCGAACAAATAAAGTTCCAACTATTGAAAGAAGAATTCCGACACCGGCGATCAACATGGGTAATAAAATAGGTGAAAGCCCATTAAAATTATCTGCCAATATACCACCGGTGGCGCTGGTAACTTCCCGGCCCAGTACCATGGTGGCTAAAACAGTGGCCACGTAGCTTCCAAAAAGGTCGGCACCCATACCTGCCACGTCACCAACGTTATCACCTACGTTATCGGCAATGGTTGCCGGGTTACGAGGATCATCTTCGGGAATGCCGGCTTCTACTTTACCAACCAGGTCGGCGCCTACGTCGGCAGCCTTGGTGTAAATACCACCACCCACACGCGCAAACAAGGCAATACTTTCGGCACCCAGCGAAAAGCCGGTTAATACTTCAATAGTACGCAGCATGCCTTCGGGGTTACCATCAGCAGCAAAAAAATGTTTTAAAATAATATACAAACCGCCAAGGCCTAACACTGCAAGGCCCGATACACCAAGCCCCATTACAGAACCCCCGGTAAACGAAACATTCAATGCTTTTGCAAGGCTGGTTTTGGCTGCCTCGGCAGTGCGAACGTTGGCTTTGGTAGCTACCTTCATACCTATATAGCCGGCAGTGGCACTAAATACCGCACCAATAATAAACGAAATGGCAATGCTCCAATGGCTGCCTTCGTTTTTTGAAGCCATAAAACCAAGCAAAAGCGAAACGATCACAACAAAATACCCCAGAATTTTCCATTCAGCTTTTAGAAAGGCCATTGCCCCTTCGGCAATGTAAGTGCTGATTTCTTTCATTCTGTCGTTGCCCGCGGGTTGCTTGCTAACCCAGTTAAACTTTATTAGCGTATACAACAAACCGATAATTCCCATTGCCGGAACGGCATAAATCAAATTGTCCATATGCAGGTGGTCTATATTTTTAGGTCGGCAAAAATAAGATAAAGACTCAATATAACAGGGCTTTAACTAAAATAGATAAACCGTTGATTACAGGCCCTTGCAATTGTACCTTATAACCTTGATTAACAGCTACTTTCGGCCAAGTTCAATTACTTTACAGTCTTTAATTTCGTTGCCAGTTATGGTAAACTTGACGAGTGTTTTTACCTGGTGCCAGCCCTGTTGGCCTGCTGCTCCGGGGTTTATGTGCAGGCACTGATATTGATCGTCGTACATTATTTTTAATATGTGGGAGTGCCCTGATATAAACAAACGGGGTTTGGTATCTATGATCGTTTGTTTGGCCAGGGGCGTATATTTTCCAGGGTAGCCTCCAATATGTATCATTAACACTTTTACCCCTTCACAAACAAACGACGTTACTTCTGGAAATTCTGTCCTTATTTTTTGCCCATCAATATTACCGTAAACACCCCTGATTGGTTTAAATTGCCGAAGCGCATCCACCACTTCCATACTTCCAAAATCGCCACCATGCCATATTTCGTCGCAATCGGCAAAATATGTAAATACTGCTTTGTCTAAATAACTATGTGTGTCTGAAATAAGGCCTATTTGCATTATAACCGCAATTTATTAGATGCAATGTAAAAAAGCCTAATTTTTAAATAGTAGCTGTAAAAAAGCAGGGCGGTAAAAAATAAAAAAGGTATTTTAAATTAGCGATGTTGGTTAAACAAGGCTGTAATGTATACGAGTGCAACATTTGCTCAGTTGCTGCCAACGAGATGGACAACCAAATTTTTACAGTAAATGAAATGCTGGTATCAAAAAAAATACATCGGCAAATAATTGCAAAAAAAAGAACAGGCAGCGCACCTATTCTTTTTTTTCGCCGATAGCAAATGGTTCCATTTTACAAACTTTTAAGGCTATCTATTAGCCATGGCCAAAGCTTCGGCAGGCGGTACTGGGGCGGGTACCTTATTTTTTATGGGGGGAATACTTCTTAAATATGCATATATCGATTTTAGATCGTTATCAGTAAGTTTTCCAATATCGTACCAGGGCATTGGGGGTAAAATTTGCCTGCCATCGGGCTGCCCAAGGTGTTTACCTGTGCGCATTGTTTTAACAAAAGTATCTTCGTCCCAGCTACCCATACCCGAGGTGGAATCTGGTGTTAAGTTAGCAGCGTACGAAATGCCCCAAGGTCCAATCCATGCAGTTAAATCGGGTGTACCCAGTACATAACTGCCTGGGGTGAAAGCTGATGCAGTAAATGGCTGCATTTTTGTCGTTTGCGGATACCCGGATAACAATACGGACGTATCATTTATTGGTCCATTTGGTCCCATGATCTTGGGGCTATGACAATGATTACATCCACCATAATCAACAAGATAGTGGCCATTTGCCACCATTTCCTCAGTCTCCATGTTTCTAACATCGGTTATGCTGGTTTCTTTCGGTTTGCTGTGACCATCGTTACAGGCCGTTATGGTTGCCAAACAGGCACAACATAGAAAAATAATTATTAATGCAGGGATGTAGCTGTGTTTCATTTTAGGGTCTTTAATGATAAAATTTGTTTGCGGGTTGAATATAGAGAAACGTTTAAAAAAATGCAAGCGTTACCGTTATATTATTTGACACGGCCAACGGTTTAACGGCTGCCAAACATTGCGATGATGTACATTTGAAACATTGAGATTGCTTGAAAAAATCGAATAATTTATGCCACACTACCATACCAGCGGTACTACACCCCATAAACGACATACTCAATTTAGAAAACCTGATGGTTCCCTATATGCCGAAGAACTGTTTAGCACAGAAGGATTCAGCAACGATTATTCGCTTTTGTATCATGTTTACCCGCCTACAGTAATTATTGGTACAGATGAACCTGTATCTGTTGCGCCTGAAATTGCCGAGGAACATATGCTAAAGCACCGCTGTTTTGAAGGCTTTTCGATTGCCCCAAATAGTGATTATTTAGCCAGCAGGCAACCCATATTGGTAAATAACGATGTACAGGTGGTATTGGCTGCACCACAACAAAGTATGACAGGATACTTTTACAAAAATGCCGACGCTGACGAACTTCTTTTTATTCATGAGGGCAGTGGCAAATTGCTGACCGCCTATGGCGAACTGCGTTTTGCTTATGGCGATTACCTTATAATACCAAGGGGAACCGTGTACCAGTTATTGTTTAATGATATCAACAATCGCCTGTTTATTGTAGAAAGCCGCAGTCCAATCCGTTACCCAAAAAAATATTTGAGTAAATATGGTCAGCTATTAGAAAATTCGCCGTTTTGCGAACGCGATATCCGCCCGCCAGTACAACTTGCCACCTTTGACGAAAAAGGTGATTTTTTGATAAAGACCAAAAAGAAAGGGATGTTGTACGGGCTGCATTATGGGCATCACCCGTTTGATGTGGTAGGATGGGATGGTTGCTGCTACCCCTTTGCCTTTAGCATTCATGACTTTGAGCCTATCACAGGTCGTATTCATCAGCCTCCACCCGTGCATCAAACTTTTGAGGGTAATAATTTTGTGGTGTGCAGTTTTTGTCCACGGTTATACGACTATCACCCAAATGCCATTCCCGCCCCGTATAACCATAGCAATATTGACAGCGATGAGCTGCTGTACTATGTGGATGGGGATTTTATGAGCCGCAAAAACGTAACCCGCGGCATGATGACACTGCACCCTGCTGGCATACCCCATGGACCACACCCCGGCGCGGTAGAAAAAAGTATCGGTAAAAAAGAAACAGCCGAATTGGCGGTAATGGTAGATACTTTTCACCCACTAAAACTTACTAAACAAGCCCTGAATATTGAGAATACAGGGTACGCAATGAGCTGGGCAGAGTAATGCTGAGGTAACAATAATTTATTTTAAGTCCCAATCCAACCAATCAACTTTTTTATACGGGGTAGTAAAAAATTGTTGAGCCTTGGCATCGAATTCCTCTTTAAATCATTAAACTGTTCCGTGCCCCGATGCAGGCAAAATCCATAAATAAGCCTGCGGAATATTTTCGAAAATTTCCAATGTATGGGCAGGTTTTATTACATCGTTGTCACCGCCAATAACCAAAACCGGGCATTGTATTGTTTTAAGGTCGGCAGGTGTTATTTGAGGTTCAATCTCCATCATATGTAGCAGCTTACTAGTGTTACGGCTGTAGTCATCTTGCTTGCCGGCATTTATTTGCGCAATATTATCCCTTATAAGCGCTGAGGCTGATGGAGTAAGCACGGTGGAGCCGGGAACTATATTGGCACCTGTAGTTGCCAGTTTTTTTACTTTGTCAGGATGTCTGATAGCTAATAAAAGACCATTAATTCCTCCATCGCTCCAGCCTGTAATGTAAGCCGGGGATATATGTAAAGAGTTCAACAGCGCATTAAAATCATCCGCCATTTGTTCATAATGCAATTCGCTTCCAAAATCAACTATTTTGCCCTTGTGCCCGGCCATCCACAACTATCACTTTATAAAATTTTTCAAAATAGGGTATCTGGTATTTAAAATATTTTATGGAATTTCCATTACCATGAATAAGCAGCAATGCCTGTCCCTGTCCATAGGTTTCGAAGTACAACTTTATTCCTCTTGTCGATAAATATTTTCCCACTTTGGCGCTGCTGCCATAGGGTACTACGGCTGCTGCAGTTTTATTAGTGGATTGGGAAAAGGTGACAGAAAAAATAGAGAGCTAAAAAACTATCAACAGTTTGATTGCAATTCTACACATCTTTTAAAATTTTAGTGTTTGAATAGTTCTCTTAATAAAGATAGGGGTGCATTAGCACCAAAATTTCCAGCCTTTGTTTAAATTCAATTGGATAGGCGATAAAAACTTTGCGACTGTTTTTATCACCTGTCAAAAACTTACAAACGGTTACTAAACTTATTTGGGGCGGTTTGTAGTAACAATGTTTTTGAAAATGTTAAACAGAGTGTGTAAATTATGCCCAAAAAACATACATATGATCAAGTACAATCAATTAAAAGTAGGTGATTACGTTATGGCTGAATACGAAGGAACGAGAAGAGAAGGGGCAGTGATTAAACTTAATGGCGATGAAAAACAGGCCTGCATTCTATCGGGCGACCAGGAATTTTGGTTTGAGTTAAACCATCTTTATCCCATTACGTTGGATGAACAACAACTATTCAGGCTTGGCTTTCAAAAGCATGTTTATGAAGATGACTCCATAAAATACGCAAAAGGTGCCTTTAGGATGTTGGTTCCCAGGCCAGCGCAATTTACCAATTTTGAAATGTGGTATCGCGAAGACAGGCGCCATATAAATGCAGCCATTACGGTACACGAATTTCAAAATTTATATTACAATATGACCAAAGTACACCTAACCGAAAATTAGAAACCATCCACACACTTTATATTGGTTGGTGTTCCGACGCCGGCTATTTTATTGCTGTTATATTTTTACCGTAACAACTTACATTTTAACATTGAGAGCGTTTTTTGTTTTGATAAAAAAAGTATTTAAATAAAATGGGTGGAAATAAGGTAAGGCCTTTGATTGCTTTTTTGTTATATTGATTGTTTGTATTGTAACTAGTAACCAGCAGTTTGGTGGCAACCCGTCATCGCTGAAATAAAAACAGTTCAATACTGATACCGTTAGGATCATTTTTCCTGCAGGCATTGCACCCAGTGCCAAAAAGGGGGGCTTCAGTGGTTCATAAGTTGCAGCAGCAACATACCATAGGTAAAGGAACACAGGTGCGTAAAATAAATATTGTAATTTAAATTCAACCAAGCTTTGACAACGGCTCCGTTGGCCCTGGCCCCTGGCGCAGCGAATTTTATTTATATGCACCACAAAACAATTTTGACCAGGGCAGTTTATTTTGGGCCGACAAACTGGCCGTGCACGAATACCTCCATATTCAGCAATACAGTAATTATAAAGTGGGGCTTTCAAAACTTGCCAGCATTGTGTTGGGTCAGGAGGGGCAGGCTGTTAACAACAGCGCCGCCATACCCGATTACTTTTTTGGAAGGCGATGCCGTATTTAACGAAACGCCGTTAACCACGCAAAGCAGGGGCCGACAGCCATTGTTTTTCAATGGTTATAAAGTTTGTATAGGCAAGGCTTAAACTATTCGTTTGCCAAATTGCGCAACGGTAGTTTAAAAAATTATGTTTCTGACCATTACCAATTAGGCTATTTATTGGTGGGCTATGGCCGCCAAAAGTATGGCCACAATTTTTGGGGTAAAGTAATACGGCACGCTGCCCGGTTTAAACCACTGTTATACCCGTGGCAAGGTGCCATTAAAAAATATACAGGTAAAAAACACAGTCAGTTTGTAAACAATGCCTTTCATTATTATAATGAACAGTGGCAACAACAAAGTAAAATAGCTATCAACTTTACTACTAGACAAACCAGTTTTTGCTACGGATTATAAATATTCTTCATTGCTGCCCAATGGGCAAATGGTAGTGTTAAAAAGAAGCTATCGCGAAATACCAACTTTTTATTTGATTGATAAGGACGGAAACGAAAATAAGATTGCGGTTTGTGACATTGCCTACGACGATTATTTTTCAGCAAATACTCACCAATTGGTTTATGGTACACTTAAGCCCGACGCACGTTGGGCGTACCGGAAATTTAGTGACCTGCGTATTTTAAAAATTGCCACCGGCACAATTAAAACCATCAGCCATCGCAAGCGTTACTTTTCGCCCGTTATTGCACAGGCCGGGTCAATGGTGGCAGCGGTGGAAATGACAACCGATCAGCGGTCCAATATTGTTTTGCCTGACGGTACAGGCAACCTGCTAAAAACAATCAACGGCGAGCCGAGTGGGGTTTTCATGTTCCCCAAATTTTTTAACGACGGCCGCCCGGTGGTAACAGCTACCAGAAACCAAAAGGGAGAAATGGGCCTGCAGAAAATTAATTGGAGCAGGGTACAATAAAGTCACTTATACCGTTTGGCAACCTTATTATTGGCTATCGCACTATTAAGGACGATACCATATTTTTTACATCAACTTTTGGAAACCGCGACGAGGCATGGGCTTATATAGAAAGCACCACTGAGGCGCTTCGCGTGGCACCGGTAAATGGTGGCCTGTATCACCCCACCTTTAATAATGTAACCGGCCAAATGGTTGCTTCGGTGTTTACCGCCAATAGTTATACATTAGCATCTTTTTTAACCAATCAGTTGCTTTTTTAAAAAGTTGACTTTACCGGCAAGGCAATTTAAAACCTATACTTGCCTGGGGCGCTCGGCTTGGGCAATAGTACGGTACTTACAAACCTGCCCAACCGCGATTTTAGAATAAGTAAATATTCACAGGCTTTTTAGTTGCCAAATTTTCATAGCTGGCGACCCTTGTATGACCAACCTGAGTATTCATTTTCGGTGTACAGTCAAAACATTTTAAACACCTTGCAAACAACCTTGCAATACATTTATTATAAAAACGAGCAGACTAATAAATTGGCAGCTTCGTCCATTTATGGTGGTTGTTATGCACAACCACTAATAACTGCAGCTACTATCGACAACAGGCCCATCCGGTTTAATACTGATACTTCATTCTACTATAATGAAAATACTGTGGGGGCGGGGTTTACATTACCGTTAAACCTATCGGGCGGTAAGCAATATCGTTTTTTGACGTTTACTTCTACCTACAATATCAATCATTTAAAGCTTATCGGTGTTGGTAAACGTTTTTTTAAAGATAAAAATTTCAATTATTTGCAAAACCGGATATTTTTTTCGTCGCAGGTACAAAAAGCCACCCAACAAATATTTCCCCGGTGGTCACAGGTAGTAACGCTTCAATACCGCAATGTGGTAAATAACAATAATGCTATTCAGTTTCTTGCTTCGGGCAGTTTTTATTTTCCGGGTTTAATGCAAAACCATCACCTGGTACTTACAGCTGCGTATTCGGCCCGCGATACCATGAACCTATACCAGTTCTCAGATAACTTTCCTTTTTCGCGGGGCTATAGATTAATCAATTTTCCGCGAATGTATAATGTGGGCGCCAACTATCATTTTCCACTTTGCTATCCTGATATTGGTTTTGGCAACATTGTATAACTACAACGTTTACGGTCAAACCTGTTTGCCGACCACACCCGCGCTAAAAGTTTACGTGCCGGTAACACTTTAAATTTTAATACGGCAGTTGCAGAAGTTTTTGCCGATACAAAATGGTGGAACCAATAAAATGTTTTGTCAGGTGTACGCTACAGCAGGCTTTTAAATAATGAGCTCACAGGCGGTACCAACCCCAACCAGTGGCAAATAATTTTGCCGGTCAACTTATTTTAATGCAACAAACAGCTATAGAAGCACGTTTCAATTATGTTGCAACCCCCATAAATCAATGCTATGTTATTTAAAAAATGTCAAAACCAAAATAAATGGTAAATAGTCAGTTGCAAGCAATTACTGCATCATACAAGCATTACCTGCTATTACTTATTACAACTTACATTTAACTGAACACCATCATAATTATGATAAAAGCAGCATTTTGTGCGTGTAATATTATATAGGTGGTATTTTAGCAATTTTCTTTAACAACTTTCGTTTATCTTTTTTAAAATTAAAAGCATTAAAATTGCATATATGGGTAAATATTTACGCTAAAGATTCCATTTTTTTATTCCCCTTTTAACTGATTTGCAAGTGTTTAAAAAGTTTTTGTTGACTGTTATTGCCTTTGGTGCCATCGTTGCCATTTTTGCATTTAATTCAAAAAACCACTTAGTTATTCACGATTTAACAAATGGTAAAGACAGCTCCTGCTCTTCCTTTTTGCCATATAATGATGTATACGACAGCCTGCATTTGCAAAAAATAAATTTGAGCGAACAAGCGTTTTCGCACGCCATCAGCGGGTATCAAAAACTATTGATAATGGGTAAAATAAAAAATCCAGATATTATTACCATTGCCGATTTTAGTCAACCTAGTACCAGCAAGCGGCTATACATTATAAACCTGCGTACCAAAAAGTTAATTGAAAATACATTGGTAGCCCATGGAAGAAATACTGGTCAGCTAATGGCTACCAATTTTTCCAACATACCTGAATCTAACCAAAGCAGCCTCGGCTTTTATGTCACCTCTGAAAGGTATCATGGTAAACATGGACTATCGTTACGGCTTGATGGTATGGAGAAAAATATAAATGATCTTGCCCGCGACAGGGCAATTGTAATGCATGGTGCCGATTATGCCACTGAAAACTTTTGTAAGCAAAACGGTTATTTAGGTAGAAGTTTTGGTTGCCCTGCAGTCCCAACAGCTCTTTCGTTATCTATCATTAATACCATTTGCGGAGGCTCATGTCTTTTTATTTATCATCCCGATCAGCGATACATAAAAAAATCATCGCTGGCATAAATAGCTAAACGCTTTAATCACCGGTCAAAGGCAGTACAATAATGAGCCTATTTTAATCGGTCAGCGGTGTTAATAACGCTATTTTTGCCGACCCTCACCGATAACTTACTAACTTTTCCACAATTTTCGTAAAATTATCCACCAATTTTTCTCTATTAGCTATTGTTAATGTATCTTTGCGCTCCGAAAAAATTATGTCTAAACAAGCATTGATTAAACAAGACGGTTCTATAGTTGAAGCTTTATCGAACGCAATGTTTCGTGTTAAGTTGGAAAACGGACATGAAATTATTGCTACCATATCGGGAAAGATGAGAATGAATTACATTAGAATTTTGCCTGGCGATAAAGTTGGCGTGGAGATGAGCCCGTACGATTTAAGTCGTGGTCGTATCATTTTTAGGTATAAATAATATAGAAACCAGTAATAAATTACGCTGTTAGCCAGTAGCGAATAGCATTTTAGCAATAGGAAAAATTGAACTAATAATGAAAGTAAGAGCATCTATCAAAAAAAGAAGTACAGATTGCAAAATCGTGCGCAGAAAAGGCAAGTTATATATTGTTAACAAAAAAAATCCCCGCTTTAAACAACGCCAGGGATAATTACCAGCTTAGCAATTGGTGACGGTGTTATTTTAATAACCGTCACAGCAATTTAAATCAGCTATCGATAAATTAAAAATCAGAAAGTAACATATGGCTCGTATTGCCGGTATTGATTTACCAAAAAATAAAAGAGGCGAAATTGGACTTACCTATATCTACGGTATTGGTCTTGCTACTGCCAAGGACATTCTTGACAGATCTGGTATCGATAGAAATAAAAAAGTGAATCAGTGGGACGATGATGAGCAAACCGCCATCCGTAACATCATCACCAACGAAATTAAGGTGGAAGGTGCATTGCGCAGCGAGGTGCAAATGAGTATTAAGCGGTTAATGGATATTGCCTCTTACCGTGGTTTACGCCATCGCAAAGGCTTGCCTTTGCGGGGACAGCGTACCCGTACTAACAGCCGCACACGAAAAGGTAAAAGAAAAACAGTTGCCGGTAAAAAGAAGGCACCTAAAAAATAATATTGATAATAATAAAACAGGTTGTTTACGAAATATGAACGACCTGTTTTTTATTTATAGAACAACCCGTTGCCGGATAGCTTAATGAAAGCAGGAGGAATGAGTTGGGTTCGGCTAGCCGGATTTATTTATTAAAGATTACCTCAATAAACAATTATGGCGAAAGCACCACAAAGACAAGACAGCGCGAAGGCCGCTGCTAAAAAAAGAGTAGTAAAGGTTGACGCCTATGGCGACGCCCACATCAGTGCTACTTTTAACAACATCATTATTTCTCTTACCAACAAAAATGGCCAGGTAATTAGCTGGGGTAGTGCTGGTAAAATGGGTTTTCGTGGTAGTAAAAAAAATACACCCTATGCAGCACAACTTGCCGCACAGGACGCTGCTAAAGTAGCCCTTGAAGCCGGTTTGAAGCGGGTAGATGTATATGTAAAAGGTCCGGGTTCGGGAAGGGAAGGTGCCATACGTGCTTTGGCCAACAGCGGCATTGAGATCACTATGATTAAAGATGTTACACCCTTACCTCACAACGGTTGCCGCCCTCCAAAGAAAAGAAGAGTTTAATATTATTGAAAATAAACCTGATAGCACACACTACCAGGTAATTTTCATTTTTACATATTTATACAAGCTGTTGCAGATCGAAGTTTAAGATTTTATATGAGCTGCGGCGGGAACTTTAAAAATCTACAAAAAGTAAAACATGGCAAGGTACACTGGTCCTAAGACCAAAATCTCCAGAATGTTTGGAGAGCCTATTTTAGGCAACGGAAAGTGGTTGAGCAAAAACAGTAATCCCCCGGGTATTCACGGTGCGCAACGAAAGCGCAAAACATTGGGCGAATATGCAGTGCAGTTGAAAGAAAAGCAAAAAGCCAAATATACGTATGGTGTATTAGAGAAGCAGTTCCGTAACACATTTGGTGAAGCTAGCCGCCGTAAAGGTGTAACTGGTGAAAACCTTATTAAGTTGTTGGAAGCCCGTCTTGATAACACTGTGTTTCGCTTAGGAATAGCGCCTAGCCGTCCTGCAGCACGCCAGTTGGTTAGCCACAAACACGTAACAGTTAATGGAATGGTCACCAACATCCCCTCGTATCAATTACAGCCGGGCGATAAAATTGGTTTAAAAGATAAAAGCTCCGGAAACAATTCGCTTACTGGGGCCATTCGCGGTAAGAACTTAAAGTTCAGCTGGTTGGATTGGAATGAAGCGGAACTAAGTGGTACATTTATTACCTACCCTGAAAGGGAAAGCGTTCCTGAAAACATTAGGGAGCAACTGATAGTTGAATTATACAGTAAGTAAAAAGTAAAAATTACAAAAAGGCTGAGATTTTGATGAGTAAGGAGTTTTGTTTTGTAATATATATTTGATGGCCGATGAAATAATGACAGAGATGCATGGAATTGAATTTCGATAGATGATATTATTGAACCGGTTATTACTTAAAAATATAATGCTCTAGTTACTTTTTAAACGATGCTTTTAATTATAACAGTACAAGTGTGCGACGCAACAGTATCCGAAAAAAGGTTTGTTGCCGGGCTCACAAAAAAAATTTTAAACAATAAATCGTCAATAACAACATGGCTATTTTAAATTTTCAAAAACCCGACAAAATTGTTCTTCAGAAAGCAAATGATTTTGAAGCCCAGTTTGAATTTCGCCCGTTGGAACCAGGTTATGGTCTTACCATTGGCAATGCACTAAGAAGAGTGCTATTGAGTTCGCTGGAGGGGTACGCCATTGTAGGAATTAAAATTGAAGGTGCAGAGCATGAATTTGCCACCTTAAAAGGAGTAACTGAAGATGTGACTGAAATAATTTTGAACCTGAAGCAAGTAAGGTTTAAAAAGAAAGTTGACCACGAGGTGGCTATTGAAAAAGTATCGCTGAACATTAAGAACCAGACAGAATTTACTGCTGGTATGATTGGCGATGCCACTCAAAGTTTTGATGTAATGAACCCGGCGTTGCTTATTTGCACAATGGATAATTCGTCTAAGCTGGATATTGAACTGACGATAAGTAAAGGCCGCGGTTATATACCCGCCGAAGATAATAAGTTGAAGGATACTCCCTTTGGATATGTGCCCATTGATAGTATTCACACCCCAATAAGGAATGTGAAATATACAATTGAAAGCACCAGGGTGGAACAGCGGACTGACTTTGAAAAATTGTTAATGGATGTAACAACCGACGGTACTATTCACCCCGAAGAGGCAGTAAAACAGGCTTCGAGGATTTTGATACAGCACCTGATGATCATTACCGATGAGAACATAACCTTTGATAATAAAGAAGAGAAGAAGGAAGACCTGGTAGATGAACAAACCCTTCAATTACGCAAAATATTGAAGACGCCGTTGGAAGATCTTGACCTATCGGTACGTGCCTTTAATTGCCTTAAAGCTGCTAAAATTAACAGCCTGAGCGAACTGGTTCAATACGAGCAGGAAGATCTGATGAAGTTTAGAAATTTTGGTCAAAAATCGTTAAGCGAAATTGAACAGGTACTAAACGAAAGAGGTCTTGGTTTTGGAATGGATCTTGGTAAAATGGGTATTGATAAAGAAGATTATTAAATAAGTAAAGGTAAAAATTAAAGATTCGGTTGTAGAATTTTTAATTTTTACCTTTTAATTTTTACTTTAAAACGTACGCTGTAAATCCTGACACGGTGCAGCGGATATAAAACACAACGTCATGCGTCACGGAGACAAAATAAATAATTTAGGCCGCACGGCCAGCCATCGCCGGGCTTTATTGGCCAACCTTGGTGCCCAGCTTATTCAGCACAAGCGAATTACCACCACACTTGCTAAAGCAAAAGCTTTGCGTACGTATGTTGAGCCACTTATTACTAAGGCAAAAGAAAACACTACCCACCAGCGCCGTGTAGTTTTTAGCTATTTACAGGACAAAGAGGCCATTAAAGAACTTTTTGATGTGATCCGCTTAAAAGTGGAAAGTCGTCCTGGCGGATACACCCGTGTTATTAAACTGGGTGCTCGTTTAGGTGATAACGCCGAATTAGCAATGATTGAGTTGGTTGATTATAACGAGATTTACGGTAAGGGATTAGGCGAGCAAAAAGAAGCCTCTAAGCGTACCCGTAGAGCAGGAAGCCGTAAAAAAGCTACTACTGATGGCACCGCCGCTACACTAATTATTGATAAAGCAGCACCTGTGGTTGAAACTACAACCCCATTAGTTGAAGATGAAGATACCATTGAAGTAGTTGATACTGCGGAAGAGCCAACAACTACCGCAGAAGATGTTACTAACACTGATACTAAACAAGAGAAAGCAGGAGAATAATGAGCATATAATATTGGCCATAGAGAAAGCAAAGTCGTTACTGACTTTGCTTTTTTTATGTTTTACCCGGTAGCCGACAAATGCCTATTGTGCACAATTTTTACCGCCGGGCACTATACCATACAGGAAACCTATATTTTTGACTCAGCACAATAAACGTTAAAAGTTATACTTACGCAACATGACTAATCAACCAACGGCTATTTTATTATTGCAAGATGGTACCCTGTATTATGGGCACGCCTTCGGAAAAATTGGTACCACCACAGGTGAAATTTGTTTTAATACAGGTATGACGGGTTACCAGGAAGTATTTACCGACCCAAGTTATTTTGGCCAGGTAGTTATTATGAACAATGTACACGTTGGTAACTATGGGGTAAAAAATTCAGATATAGAAAGTGAAACCGTTAAAATAAGGGGATTAATAGGCCGGAACCTTGAAAAGCTTTATAGCCGAAAACTTGCAGATGGATCGCTGGATGAATATTTAAAGCAAAATGATATTGTAAGTATTGAAGATGTTGACACAAGGGCACTTGTTGCCCATGTGCGGCAGTGCGGGGCTATGAACTGCATAATATCGTCGGAAATAGCGGACGTTGAAGTATTGAAAAGCATGCTAGACGAAGTGCCGGCAATGGATGGGCTTGAGTTGGCGTCGAAGGTTAGTACAAAAAAGGCGTACGAACAGGGCAACGAGAATTCGACCCTTAAAATTGCTGTACTGGATTATGGTGTAAAGCAAAACATACTAACCTGTATGACCAGTAGGGGAGCCCATGTTAAGGTGTTTCCGTCCAACGCCTCGGTGGCCGATTTGCGCTCCTTTAATCCTACGGGTTACTTTTTAAGCAATGGCCCCGGCGACCCTGCTAGTATGAGCGACGCCGTTGAAACGGTAAAAGCCCTGCTTAAGGAGAAAAAACCCCTTTTTGGTATTTGCCTTGGCCACCAGCTACTTGCTTTGGCAAACGATATACCTACATACAAAATGCACCATGGACATAGAGGATTAAACCACCCGGTAATAAATATAGTTACTGGTAAGTGCGAAATAACTACCCAAAACCACGGCTTTGGAGTAGACCCTGAGGCCATAAGAAACAACCCGAACATTGAAATTACCCACGTTAACCTAAACGACGACAGTATTGAAGGTATACGCGTAAAAGGTAAACAAGCATTTAGTGTGCAATACCACCCCGAAAGTTTCCCCGGCCCGCACGATAGCCGCTATTTGTTTGATGAATTTATTGAAATGATGAGGCCGCTTTAGGGTAGTTGAATAAAAATTTGAGCGTTCAACCAATACCATGGCATCCGTTGTTGGGTTAAAGGTTTTTAGAATAATCTATATATAATCCTGCTAATGAAAATAGCTATTGTAAACGGCCCCAATCTTAATTTGCTAGGTACCCGCGAACCCGATTATTATGGCCACCAAACATTTGAAAGTTACTTTGCCGGGTTAGTGCAAAAATATCCCGGTATTGCGTTTAGTTATTTTCAAAGCAATGTAGAAGGCGAGCTGATAAACGAGCTACAGGCTAAAAGCAATGAAGTAGATGCCATTATTATGAACCCGGGCGGTTATACTCATACATCTGTTGCTATTGGCGATACCATAGCGGCCATTCAATGCCCGGTTATTGAAGTGCACATAAGCAATGTGCATGCCCGCGAAGATTTTAGAAAAATCAGCCATGTATCGGCCAAATGCAAGGGCACCATTTCAGGTTTTGGAATGAAGGGATACGAAATGGCATTGCATAGTTTAATAATGGATTAATAGTAAAGGGTACGCTGTGGAAGTTCAAAATTTTAACGGACCGTTCTGCAATTTATCTACCAGTTTTATTGCTTCCAGTGCCTCCTTTACATCGTGTACCCGTAAAATATTAGCGCCGTTTTGCAGGGCAATAGTGTTAAGCACTGTTGTGCCGTTAAGCGCCTCGTTGGCGGTAACCCCCAGGGTTTTATACACCATACCTTTTCGTGAAACACCAGCGAGTATCGGCCTTTGTAATAATTTGAAGTGCGAAAGGTTATCAAGCAATGAAAAATTGTGTTCCGTGGTTTTTCCAAACCCAAAACCAACATCAATAATAACATCACTAATGCCGGCCAACCTGCAATCTTCTATGCGTTTTATAAAAAAATCAATAACCTCTAATACTACATTTTTGTATTGGGGTTTTTGTTGCATGGTTTGGGGCGTGCCTTGCATGTGCATACAAACGTAGGGCACATTGCAAGCGCCTACCGTGGCTAACATTTCGGTATCGAGGCTGCCCCCGCTTACATCATTTACCATATGTGCTCCGGCAAGTACTGATTGTTTTGCAACCAATGCATAATAGGTATCGATAGAAATAAAAGCGTTGGGATGTAACGTCCGCAGCTTTTCAATTACCGGCAAAACCCTGTCTGCTTCTTCTGCGGCGGAAATTATTGTACTGCCCGGCCGCGTACTTTGGCCACCAACATCTATAATGGTGGCCCCCAGCGCTATCATGTTTATAGCAGCCGCAACAGCATCATCTACCGACTGCACCCTGCTTCCCTCGTAAAACGAGTCGGGGGTAACATTAACAATGCCCATTACCAGTGGCTTTTCAATTATCAACAACCGCCCACTACAATTAAAAGTAAACATTGAACCCTTTGTTTTATTTTTGAAACGAGTATGATTTAATCATATTTGTTACCATGGTAAGGCAGTGTTAGCATACCATTATTTTCATCAATTACATTTTAAATATCCAGGTATTGCAAACTTCCCATAAAACATTGAATGAAAACAAAGGGCTGTACGGTTTTTTAGTTGCGGTTAGGTTATTGGTTGGTATCCTGTTTATTTTTTCGGGCCTGGTAAAGTTGAATGACCCTGTGGGGCTTAGTTACAAAATGCAGGAGTTTTTTGAAGTTTGGGGCCTGGCCCTCTTAAACGACTATACCTTGTTTTTTTCGCTGGCAATGAACACCTTTGAAATAGTGGCTGGTGTAGCCGTTATTTTAGGTTGGCGAATGAAGCTTTTTAGTTGGCTTCTGTTACTGCTTATCATCTTTTTTACTTTTTTAACCGGTTATGCCGTTTTTTCGGGTAAAATAAAAACCTGCGGCTGTTTTGGCGATTGTATTCCTTTAACGGCGCAACAATCTTTTATAAAGGACCTGGTGTTGTTGGTATTGATTATAATTATTTTTTATAAGAAAGAAGTAATTCAGCCATTTTTTCAATCTTACATAAATGGTATGGCCGTATTAGTTTCTGTGGCATTTTGTGTTGCGCTGCAATGGTATGTACTCATTCATTTACCAGTAGTTGATTGTCTGCCTTATAAAAAAGGCAACAATATTGCTGAAAAAATGCAGATACCAGCAGGGGCCATACCTGATAGTTTTGCTATAAACTTCAGGTATAAACACAAAAATGAAATAGTGGAATTTGATATGGATCATTTTCCTGATGATTTTAATGACAGCTCCTACACGCTTATCGAGCGCTTACAAAAGCTTATTCGCAAAGGCAATGCAGTGCCACTAATAAACGACTTTACGCTGCAAACAATGCAGGGTAACGATACCACCCTGGCCATTTTAAACCAGGAAAATGTGTATGTAATGGTGTTTTTAAAAGATTTGACAAGTGCAAGGCAAGGTTTTGAAGTTAATATAGCAAAGGTGGCCAAAGCGTGCCAGCAACATAAGGTGCCACTTTTTGTGGTTACCGCTGTGGCAGAGCGTGCTGCCGAAATGTTAAGTGATATTGGTAACATCAACTACCTGCAAAGCGACGCTACCGTAATAAAAACTGCGGCCAGGGATGTACCCACTTACTTTGTAATGAAACAGGGAACCATAATGGGAAAATTTGCCAATATTGATTACCAGGACGCTATAACAATGCTTTCGGCTGTTGCTAAATAGGAAATGGTATAACGATTTTTAATTAACCTAAGGCAATTGCCTTTTACTTTTGGTTATGTTCGGTTTCATAGTAAAAAAATTAATGTACAGCGGGCTGGTGCTTTTGGGTGTTGTTGCATTGGTATTTTTCCTTTTCCAGGGTTTTGGCGATCCAACCCGGTTAGTGATGGGACAAACCGGCGACAGTGCCACTATTAGCAATATTAAAAAAGAGCTATACCTGGATCAGCCAAAATGGAAGCAATTTTTTTGGTACCTGAACGATGTTTCTCCTTTGTCCATTCACCATTCAAAAAGTATTGAGCAAAAGCAATTAAAAGGTATTTTTATTGGGGGGGAAATAAAGGTCGGGCTAAAAATACCTTACCTGCGTAGGTCGTATCAAAGCAAACGCTCGGTAGTTACTATTTTGTGGGAAGCACTCCCCGGCACCTTGTTATTAGCCCTTGCGGCAATGTTATTGGCTACCTTTTTTGGCATATTATTGGGCGTGCTGGCTGCAATAAAACAAAATACTATTTGGGATACCTCAGCCATTTTTACCAGTGTGTTGGGCATCTCTGCTCCGTCGTTTTTTATGGGTATCATTATCGCCTATTTGTTTGGCTTTTTGTTGGCCGATAGTACAGGGTTACATATGACGGGAAGTTTTTACGACATAGACCCTTTTTACGGAAAGCAAATTGCACTTAAAAATCTTATTTTACCTGCTATTACATTAGGCATCAGGCCGCTGGCAATTATTACTCAACTAACCCGAAGTGCCATGTTGGATGTACTTGACCAGGATTATATTAGAACAGCCTATGCAAAAGGGTTAACCGCACGGAGGGTATTGTTTAAACATGCCTTGCGTAATGCCCTCAATCCGGTAATTACGGCTATTACGGGGTGGTTTGCCGAACTACTTGCCGGCGCATTTTTTGTGGAATATATTTTTGGCTGGAAGGGTATAGGAAAGATTACCGTAGATGCACTCGAAAAACTGGATTTTCCTATAGTAATGGGCAGTGTTTTAATGACTGCCACCTTTTTTATATTGATAAACCTGCTGGCCGATGTTGCTTACGGTATTGTTGATCCCAGGGTTAGAAACCACTAAGTATCCACAACGTATTGATAGCTAATTTGCTAGCAAATTTTTTAAACATTGTTGGCATCTGCCAAACTTTACTCATTAAACGAAATTAAAAAATTCCAATGCAATATTGAATTTCAATATGAGTATCTGTTCAAAAATTTGTACATTTATTACCAATTGAGTTAAACATTAAAATACGCCGTATTATGAAAACGATTGCCAATTTTTTAGCAGGCAAAGGGCCTCAGTTTAATACCATAGAGGTCGGCAACACGGTTATTGACGCCCTGTCTATTATGAAAACCGAAGAAACCAGTTTTGTAATTGTAACCTGTAACGGTAAGTTTAAAGGAATTGTGACCGAGAGAGATTTTGCTCATAAAGTGATCCTGATGAACAGGTCGTCACGCGATACCAAAGTGGAAGACATCATGAGCGATAGCCTGCCAACTGTATCGTCAAACGACTCCGTAGATAAATGCATGATGTTGATGAATAGCTACAAAACAAGACAGCTGCCGGTATTTGATGATTTTGAATTTAAAGGGGTGGTGTCAATAAACGACCTGATTGTAATTAGCATGGCAAGCACCGAATATGGCGGCTACATAAAGAGTACTAGCGAAAAGGTATTTTAACCTTTATTATCTGGATTAACCTTTTTAAAGTTTGGGTTTTCAATAATGCCCAAAACATTGCCGCAAGGGTCAATTACGGTACCTATCAGTATATCTTGTCCAACCATCATTAGGGGTTCGTTTGCGATGCTGCCATTTTTTATGAGAAGATCCCAGGTGCTTTTAGCATCCGTTACGCCCCAATAAGTTTTGGCACTATTGTCAAATTGTATTCCGTCTTCTTCGGGTTGCAATCCCAGTTCATATCCTTCAACATCAAAACCCACGTAAAAGGGTTCGTCAAAATAAGGTTGCTTACCTAATAAAACTGCATACCATTTTTTTGCTTGAGACAGGTCTTTTACCTGGTAAATAACGGTGCGTAAACCTAACAGCATATTAATTTTTATTGAATAACGACCTCTTTAATCAGATTTTCGCCCAGCGCCTCATTTACCCGTATTATAATGGTTGGTTTTTGATACATCAACTCCTGTTTTAGCGGGCCTATATTGGTTTTAATAATCAATGTGTGATTAATGATCTGGATCTTGTCAGTGTACTTTGCAATTGTTTTACCCATTAACTGCTCCCAGATAGCGTCAATTTGCAATGCCTGTATACCCGACTTAAGCCTACTCTTCTTTAAAAAAACTTTAATAGCATCGCCAATTGAAATTTCGCTCATAACGGCTTAAAGATAGTTGATACTGCATAGTGTTGTAACCGGGTAACGTAATTATTTTTTATTGCATTTAAATACAATACAAACTAAGTAACCAATGCATACCGTGGTTTGAATTATGTTTGCACCCATAAAAAAGTTAGCATGGCATTGATTAAGAGCATTTCGGGTATAAGGGGTACTATAGGCGGTTTACCTGGTCAAAACCTAACTCCATTGGATGTGGTAAAGTTTTCGGCCGCCTATGGAGGATGGATAAAAAGTAAAGGAAATAATAATAAAATAATTGTGGGCCGCGATGGACGGATCAGCGGACCATTGGTGCAGCAACTGGTAATGGCCACTTTGCAAAATATGGGAATGGATATAATTGATGTGGGACTTAGTACTACACCTACTATAGAAATGGCAGTGGTTTTTGAAAAAGCAGCCGGAGGCATTATTATTACCGCAAGCCATAATCCCAAACAATGGAATGCTTTAAAGCTATTAAACAGCGATGGTGAATTTTTAAACGCAGCCGATGGCCAGGTGCTAATGGAGGCAGTAAACAACGAACATTTTGAATTTGAAGAAGTAGATGGCCTTGGAAGTGCAACAGAAAATACCAGGTTACTTAGCCAACACATACAGGCTATTACAGATTACCCGTTGGTAAACGTTGAAGCCATTAAAGCACAACAATTTAAAGTGGTGGTTGATGTAATCAATAGTTCGGGAGCCATTGCAGTACCCGCGCTGCTAAAAGCGTTGGGTGTTAACGATTATACTCTTTTAAATGACACAATTACCGGTCAGTTTGCACACAACCCTGAACCTTTGCCTCAAAACCTAACCGAATTGTGCAGCGAAGTAGTAAACCAAAAAGCGCATCTCGGTATTGCGGTAGACCCCGATGTTGATCGCTTATGTTTTGTTTGTGATGATGGTACATTGTTTGGTGAGGAATATACCCTGGTAGCTGTGGCAGATTACATTTTGTCGCATCGTAAAGGCAATACGGTAAGCAATCTTTCGTCCACCCGGGCTTTAAAAGACGTTACGGAGAAACACGGTGGCCAATATTTTGCCAGTGCAGTAGGAGAGGTTAACGTAGTAAATAAAATGAAGGAAGTAAAAGCTGTTATAGGAGGCGAGGGAAATGGCGGTGTTATTATTCCCGACCTGCATTACGGCCGCGATGCGCTTATTGGCATTGCGTTGTTTTTAACTCAACTGGCTAAAAGCAACACTACCTCCAGCCAGTTACGGGCAACGTATCCCAACTACTTTATTAGTAAAAATAAAATTGACCTCAAGGCCGGTGTAAACGTCAGCGAAATATTATTGGCTATTCAGAAGAAATACCAGCAACACCCTACCAATACCGAAGATGGATTAAAAATTGAATTTGAGCAGGAGTGGGTACACCTTAGAACCAGCAATACCGAACCGATTATTCGTGTTTACGCCGAAAGCCGCGACGAGGTTACTGCCAACCAACTGGCTTTTAAAATAATGGAGGACATAAAAGCATTGCTTTAATATTTAGCATGTCCATTTAACCGTTGCACACTACAGGTTTAAACTTTTTAAGAAAGCAATGCCGTTCAAACGCTTATTATATGTAAAATATCGTAATTTAAGTGAGCGGTGAATAGGCAGTTGTGAGTAAAGTCACCATTCACAATTCACCATTCACTCTTGACCATTCAATATTGACAATCTACTTTTAAACATTCACAATTCACCATTCATAATTCACCATTCACTACGGACCATTTACTACGGACCATTTACTACCGAATATTCGCTATTGACCATTAACTTTTGACCATTCACTTTTGACCATTAACTCTTGACTATTCACCATTTACTACGGACCATTAACAACCAAATATTTACTATTGACTATTCACTATTGACTATTCACCATTCACTACGGACCATTCACAACCAAATATTTACTATTCACTATTGACCATTAACTATTGACCATTCACTACTCACTATTAATCACTCACTACTCACTATTAACCACTCACTACCTACTCACCACTCACTATTTACCGCACACTTGCAACTCTATGCCAAATTGGCCCAGGCTACTAAAGGTATTGGTAAACCTTTTTTTCAAAGACCAGTAAATCAAAGTCAGTATCTATCATATCAAACCTGGCCAGCGTTCCGTTTTTTTCGCGTCTGCACAATATAATATTCCCGCCCTGCACCAGCGTACTTTTTGCTTTTACAAACAACCGGTCAAGCTCCCTGCGGTTGGCAGTATTTTGTAATTCTTCAACTATATTAATTTCAACCAGGTATTCGTAGGTCACCAATGATAAAATATTTAAGATAAAAGTAAATGTAAGGCTACATTGTTTCCACTAAACCAAAAGCTTATAAACCTCACAAATATCAGCCAAACACCCCTTGAAAATTGGCTTTTTTTATTTGCTTTAAATAACGTTGGTTAAAGGGTTAAAAATGGCTATTTTGTTTAGCGAAATACACAAAAACAGGTACCTTTGGTAACCTTAAATAAGGTGTAAAACATTAGTTAACAATCGTAAACAAGCTTTTCATTTTTCATGGAAGAAAATATACAGCCTTTTGAAACCAGCGACAACGACAGGATTATACTTGTAAATATTGAGGAACAAATGAAAACTGCCTACATCGATTATTCGATGTCGGTAATAGTTGGCCGGGCCTTGCCCGATGCCCGCGATGGTTTTAAACCCGTGCATAGAAGGGTATTATATGCCATGAATGAGCTAGGCAACAATAGCAACCGCCCATATAAAAAATCAGCACGTATTGTAGGTGAAGTAATGGGTAAGTATCACCCGCACGGCGATGCCAGTATTTACGATACACTTGTGCGTATGGCACAGGAGTGGACAATGCGTTATACCATGGTGGACGGCCAGGGAAACTTTGGCAACCAGGATGGGGATATGCCGGCGGCCATGAGGTACACCGAGGTGAGGCTTGAAAAGATAGCCGAAAGCATGCTGGACGATATTGAAAAAGATACTGTTGACTTTCAATTTAATTTTGACGATAGTTTAAAGGAGCCTACCGTATTGCCTACCCGTATTCCCCAATTGTTGGTGAACGGAAGTAGTGGAATTGCTGTGGGTATGGCCACCAATATGTTACCGCACAATTTAGGCGAAGTAATAGATGGCTGTATTGCTTATATCGAAAACCATGAGGTAACGATAGAAGAATTGATGGAACACGTTAAAGCCCCCGACTTTCCTACTGCTGGTATTATTTACGGTATGGAAGGCGTTAAGCAGGGTATGCTTACGGGCCGTGGACGAGTAGTGCTGCGTGGAAGGTGCCATGTAGATACGAAAGCCAGTGGCCGCGAACAAATCATTATTACCGAAGTTCCTTACCAGGTAAACCGCGATATTCTTACCGATAAGATTGGCCAATTGGTAACCGGTAAAATTGTTGAAGGTATAGCCCACGTAAACAACGAAAGCAATATGCGCGAAGGAACCCGCATTGTGCTTGACCTAAAACGCGATGGGGTGGCCAATGTTATCATTAACCAACTTTACAAGTTTACCGAACTACAAACCAGCTACGGAATTAATAACGTAGCCATTAGTAAGGGCAGGCCAAAAACCATGAACCTTAAAGAGCTGATTGTTGAGTTTGTTGAATTTAGAATGGAAGTGGTAATAAGGCGTACCCAGTTTGAATTGAGAAAAGCGCAGGAAAGAGCGCATATTTTACAAGGTTATCTTATTGCACTGGACCACCTGGATGAAGTGATTAAACTAATTAGGAGTTCGGCCACACCCGAAGTTGCGAAAGAAAATTTAATAAATGCCGGTTGGGGTTTAGACGAAATACAGGCCAAAGCTATTTTGGAACTGAGGTTGCAACGTTTAACAGGCATGGAGCGTGATAAAATAAAGGAAGAATACGACAGCCTAATGCAACTGATAGGTAAGTTGCAGGAATTATTAGCAAGCGAAAGTTTACGATTTGAATTGATAAAGACAGAATTAAGGGAGATAAAAGAAAAATTTGGCGATAAACGTAAAACCGAGATATCCTATCTTTCGAACGAAATGAGAATTGAAGATCTTATTGAAGACGAGGATGTTGTAATCACCATTTCACATTTGGGTTATATTAAACGCACCTCCGCCGTCGATTATCGGTCGCAAAAAAGAGGTGGACGTGGCGCAATGGGTAGTAAAACACGCGAAGAAGATTATGTAGAGCATCTTTTTATTGCCTCAACACACCACACCTTAATGTTTTTTACCGAAATGGGCCGTTGTTACTGGCTAAAAGTATACGAAATACCCGAAGGCGATAAAAACACAAAGGGCCGTGCCATTCAAAATATTATGCAATTGCCACAGGACGATAAGGTAAGAGCAATTATTGATGTTAAGAATTTTGAAGATAAGGACTTTGTTACCAGTCATTACATTGTTTTATGTACCAAAAAAGGTATCATCAAAAAAACATCTTTGGAAGATTTTAGCCGTCCACGTGCCAACGGAGTAAATGCAATAAATATTTTAGAAGGCGATCAGTTGATTGAGGCAAGGCTTACCGATGGAAACTGCGACGTGATGATGGCGTTAAAATCGGGTAGGGCCATCCGTTTTCCCGAAGGTAAAGTACGTGCTACCGGCCGTGGTGCTATTGGTGTAGGTGGCATAGAAGTGGATGAGGAAAGCGATGCAGTAATTGGTATGGTTTGTGTAAACAGAGACGACACTCAAAGAACAGTGCTGGTAGTTAGTGAAAAAGGCTTTGGTAAACGTACCCCCATTGATGAGTATAGAATTACAAACAGGGGAGGAAAAGGTGTTAAAACTATCAGCGTGACTGAAAAAACCGGAAGTTTGGTAGGAATTTTGGATGTGAGCGGAACCGAAGATCTTGTAATTACCTGTCGCTCGGGTTTAACCATCCGAACATCGATTGCCGATATACGTGAAGCCGGTAGGGCAACCCAGGGCGTAAAACTGATAAGGTTAGATGGTGCCGATGAAATTGCAGCCATTTCTAAAATTGAAGAGGCAGAGGTGGTAACTGCAGTTGAAGAACTGGATAACGGCGAAAACACCGCTAAAAATAATTTGACTATAAATGAGCTAACAGAAGGTGAGGCGCCTAAAAACGATGAGAATGGTATTGCGGACGAGGAAGATGGCACCAATGCTGAAAACGAGGAGTTGAACTAATTTTTCTATTTAACATAAAACAATGATTTTAAATAAAACCCACTACATGAAAAAGTTAGCTATTGCATTCTCTTTTTTATTTGTTGCAGGAAATATATTGCATGCCCAGGATTTAAAAAAGGCACGTACTGCGGTAACCTTGTTGTTATTGAAACCTGATAAATTAGAGGATGCAAAAATGGAGGTTGATAAACTTTTTACGTCCGATAAAACCAGTAATGATGCCGAAAGTTACCTTTTAAAAATGGAGATATATAGCGCATTAGCCGTTAATGAAGCCTTATCGCCTAAATACCCCGGCGCCGAAATGGAGGCCTATGATGCATTAAAAAAATACCTGGAACTTGAGCCAAATGAAGACAAATTAAAAAAAGACAATTATGTAGGTGTTAATGGTATTTATACCACGTTATTTAAAGAGGGTATAAAATATTACAACGTAAAGGCATGGGACAGTGCCTACAATAAATTTAAGAACCTGGCAACATTTGGCGATATGTTGATTGAAAAGAAATGGTCTACAGCGGCGTTCGATACTACATCGCACCTTTATGCTGCGGCAACCGCGCAAAACGCCCTGCTGGAAAAAGAGGCAGTATACCATTACAGCAAATTAGCCGATATTAAAGTTAGTGGAAAGGATTACGAGGGAGTGTATGAATATCTTACTAAGTTTTACCTTAATAATCCCAACGACGAAAAATTTCAAAAATACACCGCAATTGCAAAAGAAGTGTATCCTGCAAACACCTTATGGAGCGAAATTGAATTTGAATACACAAAAAAGAACTCAAAATTAGACGACTTCGTAAAAAAGTTTGAAGCAGCCGACGCCGCAGGAAATCTTACTGCAGAAGAATATACTGATTATGGAAATGTGTTTGCCAGCGATGAAAGGGTTCGGGATTTACCTGAGGATCAGAAAAAACCGTACAATGAAAAAGCTTTTTATGCCTTTAAAAAAGCATACGGAAAAGATAGCACCAATGGCATTGCCGCCTACAACGCGGCAGTTACCGCCTACTCAACCTTTCAGGTGTCGGCCGATAGTGCAAGTGCGGTAAAAGGTGTTACTGCCGAAATTAAAGCCAGAAAGGCTGTGGTTAATAAACAGGCAATTGCCGATGCTGATGTGGCTGCTAATTGGCTAGACAAGGCATTTAACAGTCTTGCAGCAAAAACTACCCGTTCCGGCCAGGAAAAAGGGTTGTTAAATAAAAGTCTCGACCTTTTGTACAATGTGTACGAATACAAACGCGATATGAGCCGTGGCGTAAATCCGAAAGAGTATGATTTGTACGAAAAAAAGTTGAACGATCTTAATGCACTGCACGACAAGTTTAAATAACCGTCATTACAAAATAATAGGAGAGCCGCAGAAATGCGGCTTTTTTTTGCTTGATATTTAATGGCTTAAGGCGTTCATTAATTGGGTAGAAATGGAAGGATAGCGTTGTTTTACCATGGTAGACGTTATTTAATCCCAATTAAACCTACTTAACATAATATTAATTATAGGAATAATTTTCAATTTTTATTTCCAGCCATCCTGCAGCAAAAACTCAATTGTTTTATCTACAACCTTTTGATTTTCAATTGGAAGTTCTGCATGTGGCCAAGGATGTTTACGACCAAACACATGATCGCTATCAACCAAAAATAAAATGGCGTATGGCTGAAAGCTTTTTAAATCGTAGGCTTTTTGTACCAATACCGATCCGTCAAATATTCCATGCACAATTAAAATGGGTATTGAAAGGCTTTTAATGGCAGCCTCAATGTCTAATCTTTCCCCGTGTAGTTGGAAATCCTGATAAAGCTGAAATTTAAGTGGCATTTGTTGGCTGGTGCGTCCGTTAACTGTGTAAGCCACACCAATGCGTTCCCACTCATCAATTTTTGTTTGAGGCCAACTGCCCCAGGGCGTTTTACACTCACTAATGGCGGCCCAGGTAACTAATTTGGTAATTCTTTTATCTTCCGCAGCCTTTAAAATGGCTAAACCGCCGCCAAGGCTATGACCGATTAATGCAACTTTATTACGATTAATACTAAATTGATCCACTTGTTCATTTTGCAAACACCAATCCATAACCATCCGTATTTCGTCCAACTGAATGGTGTAGTTGTTGTTGCTAAATGCTTCTAAATCAACAAATTCTTCAGGTGCATCCGGAGAAGTTCCGTTATGAGAGAAATTAAATTTTGCCACTACAAAGTCTGCCCTTACCAGTTGCTGAACAATAATGGCAAAATTGCCCCAATCTTTAAAACCATTATATCCGTGAATATATATGACCAGCGGTTGAGGTTGATGTTGAACCTTGTTGCTGTAGCATACATCTACTAAAATGGGCTTATTGTTAACACCCGAAAGTACCTGGCTATATTCTTTAAACATAACTGCAACTTAATTAATTGCTACACCTTCAAAATTTGGCATCTTCATCTAAATGTTCAAGGGTTGACTTATGCCGTACATCTTGTTTTCGGGGACGGTAAAATTCGGTAAAAATCAGCCGTAAGCTTTGGTCGTACGTTATGTAGTTGTACATCCAGTTAATAAAAACCTGTATCCTGTTTTTAACACCCAATATCAATACCAGGTGCAAAAACATCCATACCAGCCAGGCAAAAAATCCTCCAAAATGTAGTTTTGGGTTGGGAATGTCCACTACAGCAAGGTTTCGACCAACGGTTGCCATGCTACCCTTGTCGCTGTATTCAAATTGTTTTAATTCGGATGCTGGCTTTTTTGCAGCCATTTTAACAAGATTGTTTGCCAGGTTTTTTCCCTGGTTAATAGCCACATTTGCTACCTGCGGGTGCCCCTGCGGAAACAAGGGTGTTTCCATATATGCCACATCGCCCAGGGCGTAAATATTTTCACTACCTACCGCTTTGTTATACCTGTCTACTTTAACACGGTTGCCCCGCGCTATTAACGACTTGTCAATACCGTCCGGCACATTTCCCTTAATGCCCGCAGCCCAAATAACGGTAGCAGTTTCAATATTGCTACCAGTATTTAAAATGGCTGTTTGCCCGTTATATTCCTTTAGCAAAGTGTTTAGCTTAACAGTTACCCCCAACTTTTCAAGATATTTTAGCGATTGCTCGGACGATTTATCGCTCATCGCCCCCAACGTCTGATCGCCTCCTTCCAATAAAAAAATGGTCATTTTTGTAAAATCAATCTCGGGGTAATCGTAAGGCAGTACATACCGTTTCATTTCGGCAATAGCGCCACTCAGCTCCACTCCCGTTGGCCCACCACCTACCACCACCACAGTCATCAGCCGGTTTTTTTCAACTTCGTCATCAGTGTTCACCATATCTTCAAAATTCAACAACAACCTGTGGCGTAACTGCAACGCTTCCACTGTCGATTTCATGGGAAAAGCATTGTTCATCATTTCCTTATTACCAAAAAAGTTGGTATCGGCACCCGTTGCTAACACAAAAATGTCGTACTCAAATTCGCCGGCATCGGTAATTACCTTATTTTCTTCGTGAATAAGATTTTCGATGGTGGCAAGGCGAATTCGCGTGTTCTTACTATTATGAAACGCTTTGCGCAGCGGAAAAGAAATATTACTGGCATCGAGACCGGCAGTGGCCACCTGGTAAAAAAGTGGTTGAAACTGGTGATAGTTAAACCTATCTATCAATAGCACTTCAATACCGGGTTTGTTATTTAAGCTTCGTGCCAACTTCATTCCGGCAAAACCGCCGCCTGCAATTACTACTTTCATATTAAAATTATTTTAAAGGCAATCATATATGCCTTTATATTAAAATGTCTATATCGCAATCATATATGGCAGGCAAACCGTTTTAACTACCTTCTAAAAGTATTTGCAATATTAGTATTATAATTTTGCCCCCCATTTTTTAAGAGCTGATTTATCTATACGCAAAAAACAGTCCTAAACCCCGCAAACCCATAAAATTTCCGTACCACCTACTTGTATTTTTCTTTTTCGGCTACCGTTAAATACAATAATATCGCTTAGCAAAAACAATTTACATTTAGTAAAATTTTATATCATGTACACTTACGATACTGTTACACAGGCATTGACTGGCTTAAAACAACGGGGCTTTACTATCGATTTTAATATTGCGTTCGACCAGCTTAAATGTATTGATACTGATATTTGCCTGCTGCCCTCCCAATTTGAAATAACGGAATACTACCGGTTTGAAGGAGCCTCTAACCCATCGGACCAAGAAGTGGTTTATGCGGTTGTAAGTAAAGATGGAACTATTAAAGGCGCATTGGTAAGCGCCTTTGGAATATACAGTGACGAGATTGACGACGAATTATTACAAAAACTTACCATTGCCCATTCATAACCTTGGTTCATAAACAATGTATTGTGGCCAGCCGCCATTGTTGTTTTGTAGATATATTTAATTTTTTTTATGCCAAACAGACGGAACTTTCTTCAACTAACATCATTGGGAGTAGGTGCATTACTTACTAACAAAAGCTTTAGTCAACCAAATAAAATTACAAGGCCACTGGTAATAAGTACCTGGCCCGAAGGTATAAATGCCAACCAAGCCGCCTGGCAGGTTTTAAATAATAACGGTAAGGCGTTAGATGCTGTGGAAAAAGGAGTAATGGTAACGGAAGCCTCCATTAATTGTTGTGTAGGCCTCGGCGCCAACCCCGACCGCGATGGTTATGTAACGTTGGATGCCTGTATAATGGATGAGCTTGGCAATTGCGGTAGTGTGGCTGCCCTTGAGCGAATTATGCACCCGGTTTCGGTAGCGCGCAGGGTAATGGAAAAAACACCTCATGTGTTGCTGGTGGGCGAAGGCGCTCAAAAGTTTGCTATAGCTGAAGGCTTTATTTTAGAAGAACAAAAACTGTCAGGGTCGGCTACTAAAGCTTATAAAGACTGGTTAATAAACAGCGAATACAAACCCGTAATAAATATTGAAAGTGGGCACGGTCCGTTTGCCCCGGCATTTTTACCCAATGGCGACCGAAACCACGATACTATTGGCATGGTGGCTATAGATGCTATGGGCAATTTATGTGGAAGCTGTACCACCAGCGGAATGGGATTTAAAATGAGGGGCCGCGTAGGTGACTCACCTATTATTGGCGCCGGCCTGTTTGTAGACAACGAAATTGGTGCTGCCACCGCCACCGGTACAGGCGAAGAAGTGATAAAGATTTGTGGCACTCACCTGGTTGTTGAATTGATGCGGCAGGGTAACTTGCCCGAAATGGCGTGCAGAAAAGCCGTTGAACGCATTGTAAAACGCGATAAGGCAAAAGCAAAGGAAATACAGGTGGGGTTTATTGCCATTAACAAGCAGGGGCAATATGGTGGCTTTTGCCTGCAAAAAGGTTTCAGCTTTGCAGTTTGCTATGCCAACGACAAAAATTTTTTGGTAGATGCCAAAAGTTATTTCTAACCTCATCATTACTTTCTTGTCAACAAAATACCAACTGGAGATAGCGGTTTTTAACTGCACTGCTGCCATTGAAGCGGCGGCAGCCGGCGCCGACCGTATTGAATTATGCCACAATCAGCCCGAAGGAGGCACTACCCCATCACCCGGAACCATTTGGCAGGTGCGGCAAAAACTTACTATTCCCATATTTGCAATGCTAAGGCCGCGGGGCGGCGATTTTATTTACAATAGTAATGAACTGGCCGTTATGAAAAAAGACCTGGAAGCCATAAAAAATGGTGGCTGCTATGGAATAGTGTTTGGTTTTTTACAATTGGATGGAACTGTTGACAAAAAATTAACCAGCCGTTTTGTTGAAATGGCCTATCCGCTTGACGCTACCTTTAACCGGGCATTTGATTGTACACCAAATGCGGGTGAAGCCTTAGAGGCCATTATTGATTGTGGTTGCCAGCGTATTTTAACCAGTGGCCAGCATACAACTGCACCGGAAGGTGCAGCTATTATACAACAAATAGTAACCCAGGCAAACAACCGTATTATTATTATGCCGGGTGCAGGCATCAGGCAGCAAACTATTACCGCTGTACAAAAGGCAACAGGTGCCGTTGAGTTTCACTCATCGGCACTAAAAATAATAAGTACGCAAAGTACCTATACAAATGCAAAGGTGACCGGCATGGAAAATTTTTATGGGGTTGATGCCAGCGAAATCAGGGCTATGAAGGAACAACTTGCTAAATTATGAGTACTAATTAAAAGCAAGAAGCCCTTACTTGCGCATTAATACAACAACCTAACTTTAATAGTGCCTTTTACTTCTTTAAGTAACTGCACTGCTTTTCCCGAAAGTTTTTTATCTATATCAAGCACCACGTAGCCAATTTCGTCGTTCGTTTTTAGGTATTGGGCCACAATATTGATATTCCATTTGCTTAGTTCGGTATTAATTTCGCTAAGTACTCCAGGTACGTTTTTGTGAATATGCAAAATTCGGTGTGCGCCTTCCTGCGGGGGCAGGTTTATGGACGGCACTGTGTGCGATCCGTAGGTAGTACCCTTTTCAAGGTATTGAAACAATTTATTGCTTACATCTTCTCCAATATTCACCTGCGCTTCTTCGGTACTGCCACCAATATGTGGTGTTAATAGTACGTTGGGCAAATTTTGCAATGGCGAGGTAAATTCACCTCCATTTTTTTCAGGTTCAACGGGAAACACATCTATGGCGGCGCCACTCAAGGTTCCATCCTGCAAGGCTTTTGCCAGTGCATTTATTTCAACCACCTCGCCACGGGCGTAATTTATAAGAATACTTCCTTTTTTAAAATGCTTTAAAACTGTTTTATTAATGAGGTTTTTAGTAGTATCATTTTCGGGTACGTGCAACGATATAATGTCGGCATTTGCAACCAACTCCTTTAAGCTGCGTTTACCAACCGCATTACCTAATGGCAGCCGGGTTTCCACATCGTAATATATCACCTTCATGCCAATTGCTTCGGCCAATACGCTAAGCTGGCTACCAATATTTCCGTAGCCAATAATGCCCAAAGTTTTACCACGCAGTTCAAAACTGCCCCTTGCATCTTTTAACCATAAGCCCTTGTGTGCAGCAGTATTTTTGTCGGGTATACGCCTTATAAGCATTATAGATGCACCAATTACCAGCTCGGCCACACTTCGTGTGTTGCTGTATGGAGCGTTAAAAACCGCTACTCCCTTTTTAGTTGCTTCCTGCAGGTTTACCTGGTTTACGCCTATACAAAAACAACCTATGGCTTGTAACTTGGTAGCCGCCTCCAAAACCTTTGGGGTAATTTGCGATTTTGATCGTATACCCAATAAATGCACCTCTTTTATGGCTTTTATCAAATCTGCCTCGCTTAATGCACCGGTAAGTTTGGTCACATTGTCGTATCCATTTTCTTTAAACCGCTGCAATGCTTTATCGCTTATGTTTTCCAGGAAGAGTATATTAATCTTGTTTTTGGGATAACTTGTCATCTTTTCGATCATGTAGTTATTTTTTGGATTGCGAAAATAAGTGAATAAGTTTGGCCTAAAGCTGCCTTTCGCTGCACCGAAATAATTATTTATTTCATATTACAGATTATATCCATTACCATTCCTATATTGCCCACTAATTGTCATGGTTGACGTAAGGTTCTATTTCCAATTAATATATTTAATTTGTTTCATGTATTAATTGATGAAAAGAATTAGCCATCATGATAAACTAACTTAAAGGCACCCCAATAATCATGAAACAAACCCAGGCGCCCACACCGTTTAGGATTTTAATAGCTGACGACGATTTGGACGACATTCAGCTAATTAAAGAGTGTTTGAAAGAAGATGCCTTTACTTTACAAATTGACTCCGTAACCGATGGCCAGTATTTATTAGATTACTTGCAGGAGAAATTACGTGACAAAAAGATTTTACATTTACCCCACCTTATTTTGCTGGATTTAAATATGCCACGTAAAAACGGGTTTGAGGCTTTAAAAGCCCTCAAAACACACCTCGTACTTAATAAAATTCCTGTAATTATATTTACCACCTCAAAATCGAAAACCGATATAGACAAGGCTTACCAATTAGGCGCAAACAGCTTTGTTAGCAAACCGAGCACTATTGATGAATGGAGTAAGAAACTTGAAATTTTAGGCCGCTTTTGGATAGAATGCGCAAACGTACCATCGTAAATAATTCTACAAATGCTCCTTATTTCCTTAAACTGTTGATAAGCAGGCGGCATATCAATTAATGGTACAAACTTATTAAGATTTACGGATTGGGCATTTTTTTAGCTATCTGGCAACCATTCCGTGTACAGTGTTTCACTTAGTTTTGCACCAAATTAAAGACAGATTTGAGAGTAACAGCCACATTAGCGTACATCATAATCATATTGGCCTGTAACAGAGCAAAGCGCATTGAGTTAGAAACTGTAAATAATTTAAGCGACTCCTTTTTTAATAAGCTTTCGTCACAACAGGTAAATGATTATAAAGTAAAGCTTGCTTTGCTTTATGATACCTTTTTACAAAGGCGAAATTTTAACGGAGGTATTTTAATAGCCAAAAATGGGCAGGTTGTTTTTGAAGATTATAATGGATTCAGCAATTTTAGAACAAAAGATACGATTACCCCCAATACCCCTTTCCACCTCGCTTCTATTAGTAAAACATTTACTGGTGTGGCAATTATGCAATTGGTAGAAAAACACCTGGTGAGCCTTGAAGATAGCGTTCAAAAATTTTATCCTGCATTTCCATACCCCGGCATTACGGTAAAGTTGCTGTTAACCCACCGAAGCGGCCTTGCTAACTATCCGTACTTTTTAACGGGCGATACTGCCTTTAAAAAACGCCCTGCCAGTAACACCGACCTGCTAAACTTTATGATTGCACATAAGCCAGATGTGTACCAGTTGCCCGACCGCGGTTTTCATTATTGCAATACCAATTATTCATTACTTGCATTGATAGTAGAAAAAGTAAGTGGCCAACCCTTTCCCGATTACATGAAAAGCTACATTTTTGAGCCACTACAAATGAATAATACGTTCGTTTTTTCCATAGCCGACACAGCCAATTATAAACCAAGTTACCTGGCCAATAACCGGCCGGTACCTATGGAGCCGCTCGATTGTATTTATGGGGATAAAAACGTTTACAGCACCCCCCGCGATATGCTTAAATGGGATGAAGCATTATACAAAAATACCGTTATTAGCAAAACCAGTTACGAGCAGGCTACCACGCCCTACAGCAACGAAAAGCCCGGTAAACATAACTATGGCCTCGGCTGGAGGCTACTTATTTTACCCGATCAAAAAATTGTGTACCACAATGGTTGGTGGCATGGCAACAACACCTCGTTTACCCGTTTTGTAAAAGATACCGCCACCGTTATTATTCTCGGCAATCGTTACAACCTGGCCATTTATTCGGGCATGAAATTTAGTTCCGCTTTTGGCGCAATTACCAATACTGCCAGGCAGGAAGAGTAATACAAACCAATGCTCCCTTATAACAGGTTTTTGCCTGCGCCTGAAAACAATTAATTATTGCCCGTAGTTGTCTATTCATCGCCAATTATATTTTATTGCCGGTTTAATCAACGGTAACAACCATTGTTTAGTAGTTTCTACAAAAAAAATTTATAAAATGAAATTAGGCTGTTTATACCTTTCAGTAGCTAGTCTGATCCTTGTACGTTATTTACCTGCAAATAGTTAACGCAACGTTGCGCTTTATAATCGTTTTACTGGCTACCTTTCGCGGTAATAAACAACGATTTATATGAAGCATTTTTGTATTCTCCTGCTTTTACCATTTTTTTATTTACGTGCACAAGCACAGCAAAACTTAACTGCAGAAGTACTTTGGAAACTGGGCCGCGTATCGGCTGCAGGTATTTCTACCGATCAACAAAAAATAGTGTTTTCCGTAGGTATACCTGATATGGCCGCCAATAAAATAAACCGGACCTCCTTTACAATACCGCTGTCTGGCGGCCCTGCAACAGCAATTAGCGATGTAAATGCTGTTTTAAAAGATAAAAACCTATCGCCCGATGGCCGCTTTTTACTTGTGGCCAGGGACGTAAAAGTGACAAAAGTGGCTGGCGTTGACTTTTATCCGTCACTCATAAAATCCAATGTGCAGATATATGACGGTTTAAACTACCGGCATTGGGATGAATGGGAAGATGGTGCTTTCAGCCATGTTTTTATTACTACACCTAAAGCACCCGCTACCGATGGTAAGGATATTATGATTGGCCAGCCTTACGATTGCCCGCAGAAACCTTTTGGTGGTGACGAAGATTATATTTGGAGCAACGATGGCAAGCAAGTTTTATATGTAACTAAACCATTAGCAGGTACACAATATGCGGTTAGTACCAATACCGATATTTTTAGTTACGATGTATTAAGCGGTAAAACTACCAACCTTACCGCCGGCCTGATGGGCTATGATGTTAACCCTGCATTTAGCAAACAAGGCACCCTGGCCTGGCTAAGCATGGAACGCGAAGGCTACGAAGCCGATAAGCAGGATATTTTGGTAATGATAAATAATAAGGCGGTTAATGTTACAAAAGCATGGGATGGATCAGTAAACGCATTTTTGTGGAGCAACGATGGTAGTAAATTGTATTTTGAAGCTGCAATAGACGGTACATTACAACTGTTTGAAGTAAGCGCTACGGGCAACGGCAACGCTGCGGTAAAACAAATTACGAATGGCGATTTTGATGTGGCGGGTTTGACAGGCCAGGTTGGCAACAAACTGTATATAACCCGAACGGATATGAATCGTGCTGCCGAAATTTTTTCGGTTGACCTGGCTGATGGCAGCATGGTGCAATTGACCCATGTTAATGACGAAGCTTTTAAAAACCTTGCAGTAAGTAAGGTGGAACGCCGCCGTGTTACCACTACTGATGGTAAAAACATGCTGGTATATGTTATTTACCCGCCCGGCTTTGACGCTACTAAAAAATACCCTACCCTATTGTATTGCCAGGGCGGACCGCAAAGCCCGCTAACACAGTTTTATAGCTTCAGGTGGAACTTTCAGTTAATGTCTGCACCCGGCTATATAGTGGTAGCACCAAACCGGCGCGGCATGTATGGTTACGGCCGCTTATGGAACGAACAGATAAGCAAAGATTGGGGCGGCCAGGTAATGAAAGATTACCTGAGTGCCATTGACGACGTAAGCAAAGAACCGTATGTTGATAAGAGCCGTGTAGGTTGCATTGGCGCCAGTTTTGGTGGCTACTCCGTTTTTTGGTTAGCTGGTAACCATAACAACCGGTTTAAAACCTTTATATCGCACGACGGTATTTTTAATACCAAAAGCATGTACGGCACCACCGAAGAATTGTTTTTTGAAAATTGGGAAAAGGGCGGGCCTTATTGGGACAAAAAAAATAAGGTGGCCCAAAAGGCATACAACCAGTTTTCGCCCGATATGCATGTACAAAAGTGGAACCGTCCAATGATGATAGTGCAGGGTGGAATAGATTACCGGGTGCCCATTGGGCAAGGTTTGGAAGCATTTCAGGCGGCACAGTTACGTGGTCTTAAAAGTAAACTGGTATATTTTGCTACCGAAAACCATTGGGTATTACAGCCGCAAAATGCAATGGTATGGCAGGGCGAATTTTTTAAATGGTTAAAAGAAACATTGTAGCAAAGCTGTTAATAGTGCATAGGTGGTATAGATTTTATATCTTAATAGTTAGCTAATAGTTGCCCTCTATAGCAATTTGTAACTATTGTTAGCATTGTTACGTTACAGGTACTTTTTGGTAAAAACTGCTAGGGGTTACTTCGGTAGCACTATGGCATTATCAAAGCACTCTTCTTCTAAAATAATAACAGGCAAATTTACCTAACCGGATTTATTTTTAGCCACTGCCCTATTTACCATAACACGTAAAACCAATTGTATGCAAAACATTAAAACCTTTAGTGGCAATAACGAAACAGATATTTGGACCCAGGTTGCTGAAGATATGGGCAGCACCGAATTATTAGATTACCAGGTACAAATAAACCAGGGTGGGCATTTAGTAAACATAGTGGTAGATATTGATTTAGGTGGCGGCTTTGAAGGCGGCTTTGAAATGACCGTGTTTTCAGCCTCATTGGGCGCCGAAAGCGAATATAAATTTGCCATTCACAACGAAGATTTTTTAGACGAAATAGGTAAGTTTTTCGGCATGCAGGATGTAGCACTGGGGTATGCCGAATTTGACAAAAAGGTAATTGTGAAAACTAATAACGACGACACTACACGTAAGCTGTTTGCCGGCCACCCACTGCAAACTTTTATTAATGAAATCGGTACCAATTTTAACCTGGCAATTACAGGTAGCGGCCATGACCGCAAACTTGAAATGACCCTTGAAAAGGGAGTAACCGATGTACATGCTTTGCAAAAGATGTATGGCTTTTTTTATGGCCTGTTGATACAAATTGAAATACCTGCATAAATGTTTGCACCTTTATATGAAGGGAAAGTACTGAATTGTGTAATGATATGTATGTTGACAATAACTGTTGCAACAGTACCCTATTTATTAAAAGCACAGCAAAAACCCCTGGTAAATGGATCGCTTATTATAGCGCTGGTAAGCAACGACACCGTTTGGCTGGGCGCCGATAGCCGCACTTCGGCGTTAACAAACAAGGGCTACACTGCCAATAAAACCGCCATGTGCAAAATACACAACACCAACGGTGTGGTGTATGCAATGGCGGGCCATGTTAAGTATATTGATAACAGCTTTAATTTTTTACGCATCATGGATAAAAGCATCAATCGATGGAACAATTTTGATAGCGCCATGCTTTTTTTTAGGGATAAGACGATAAAAGAAATTCCGGCCATTCTGAAAAAATTTTCTTCATCAAGTATACAAACGCTTATTGACAAAAATGGTGGTTCGTTTTTAAGCGTGCTGGCGGTAACCTTTGCCAACGGCGAAAAAAAAATGCGGGAAATGCGCTTTTCTATAGCAGGCAATGGCCGTCAAAAGTGGGCGGTTACTGTTACCGAAGCCGATGTGGCCGATACTGGAACCTTGCGTTTTTTAGGCCATGCGTCTAGCGCGCTACAACATATTAGCGACTACCCGCTTTACTTTGGCAATGGTCAAAGTATGCCTCAAAAAATTGAAAACCTCATCCGTATACAAGCCGCAAATGGTTCGGCTACGGTGGGGCTTCCTGCCGACGTAATTAGTATTTACAACAATGGTTTTACCCGTGCCCTTAGTAGCGGGCTGTGTCAATAACTATAGCTGCTACACCAAAGCTGTTAATTGCTCACCTGCTTTTTTGTTAACTTTCCATAGCAACTTAGATGTGACAAATAGTTATAGAAAAGGATCATTGGGTAATAGATATTATCTATTAAAAATAAATTTCGATAAAAATACAAAGTAGTATTTTCGTTTTCATCTAAAAAAACATAAAACAAATACATATGGAAGACATTAAAACGATGGCATCGCCGCATAACACCAGTACCGGTGAAAGCAAGTGTCCGTTTATGGGCGGCGCATTAAAACATGCAGCAGGCGGTGGCTTTAACAATCGCGATTGGTGGCCAAACCAGTTAAAGTTAAATATCCTCCGTCAAAACTCGGCGCTTAGCGACCCCATGGGCAGCGATTATAATTATGCCGACGAGTTTAAGAAGCTCAATCTTTCCCAGGTAAAAAATGAATTGTTTGAATTAATGACCACCTCGCAGGATTGGTGGCCTGCGGACTATGGCCATTACGGGCCATTTTTTATACGCATGGCGTGGCATAGTGCAGGCACCTACCGCATAGCTGATGGTCGCGGTGGTAGCGCAAGCGGATCGCAAAGGTTTGCACCACTAAACAGTTGGCCCGACAATGCCAACCTTGACAAAGCCCGCCTGTTGTTATGGCCTTTGAAAAAGAAATATGGTAAAAAATTATCGTGGGCCGATTTAATGATACTTGCCGGTAACTGTGCCCTTGAGTCAATGGGATTAAAACCTTTTGGTTTTGCAGGTGGCCGCGAAGATGTTTGGGAGCCGGAGCAGGATATTTACTGGGGATCGGAAACTGAATGGTTAGGCGATAAACGATATACCGGTAACCGCGAACTTGAAAACCCACTGGGTGCAGTTCAAATGGGATTGATTTATGTAAACCCTGAGGGTCCAAATGGTAACCCCGATCCGTTGGCCTCTGCCCACGACATACGCGAAACATTTGGCCGCATGGCTATGAACGACTACGAAACTGTAGCCCTGATAGCCGGTGGCCACACTTTTGGTAAAACACATGGTGCTGCCGACCCTTCAAAATATATTGGCAGCGAACCGGCTGGTGCCTCCATTGAACTGCAAAGCATGGGCTGGAAAAATACCTTTGGAAAAGGCCATGGTGGCGATACTATTACCAGTGGGTTAGAAGGGGCCTGGACAACAACCCCTGCCAAATGGAGCAACGACTATTTTCATCATTTGTTTGGCTTTGAGTGGGAACTTACCAGAAGCCCAGCCGGTGCCCGGCAATGGAAGCCGGTAAACAATGGTGGTGCGGGTACTATACCCGATGCCCACGATGAGGCCGTACGCCATGCACCCTTTATGTTAACTACAGACATAGCTTTACGTGCAGACCCTGCTTACGAAAAAGTATCAAAGCACTTTCACGAAAACCCCGAAGAGTTTGCTGATGCATTTGCCCGTGCATGGTTTAAACTAACGCATCGCGATATGGGACCAGTTGCACGTTATTTGGGTAGCGATGTTCCGCAGGAAGAACTGATTTGGCAAGATCCGGTACCAGCTGTAGATCACGAATTGGTTGATACTACCGATGTAGACAATATTAAAGCAAACATTCTTGCTTCGGGGTTAACCGTTGCTCAACTGGTAAGTACAGCCTGGGCATCGGCCGGTACCTATCGCGATAGCGATAAACGTGGTGGCGCCAATGGTGCACGCCTGCAACTGGCACCTCAAAACAATTGGGAAGTAAACCATCCCGGACAACTAGGCGGCATATTACAAACGTTAACTAGCATTCAAAACGAATTTAACAGCACACAATCGGGCAATAAAAAAGTTTCGTTGGCCGATGTAATTGTACTTGCAGGATGCGCAGGTGTTGAAAAGGCAGCAAAAGATGGGGGTCACGAACTTACCGTTCCGTTTATTGCAGGTCGTACCGATACAACTGCCGAACAAACCGATGCAGAAGCTTTTGCACCGCTTGAGCCAATTGCAGATGGTTTCCGCAATTATATTAAGCGTGGCCATGCAACCTCAGCCGAAGAAATGTTAATAGATAAAGCGCAGCTAATGACCCTTACTGCACCCGAATTGACTGCCCTGGTGGGTGGTTTACGGGTACTAAACGGCAATTATGAGCAATCGCAAAATGGTGTATTTACCGATAGGCCAGGAGTTTTGACAAACGATTTTTTTGTAAACCTGCTTGATTTTGGAACTACCTGGAAAGCCGCTGGCAGTGCCGACGACGTGTTTGAAGGCAGAGACCGTAAAACAGGCAAATTAAAATGGCTTGGCTCAAGGGTTGACCTGATTTTTGGATCTAACACCGAACTGCGGGCAATTGCCGAAGTGTACGCCTGTGAAGATGGAAACGAAAAGTTTATACAACACTTTGTAGCAGCCTGGAATAAAGTAATGAACCTTGACAGGTTTGATCTTGCCTAAGGTTTTACTATACAACTTTAAAAGGCGGCCCCGAAACGGGCCGCCTTTTTTGATTAGAAATGTAGGGGGCTTAAATATTTTTTAAAGGCGATTTTGATAAAGCACTTTAAATTTTTTACCGCTGACGATGTAGCGTTAAGAGGGGTTAAGTTCACTTTTACGAACCTAAATTATGTTTCTAAAACAGCAATAATTGTAGTTAATTTTTTGTAAACAACGCCGTTTTATGATGGGGCAATGGCAAAAAATTTAAAAAGCTAATGATGAATTAGTTTGCAAAATTTTAGTAAACTTCCGACTTAGTTTTTTTATCAGGATAGAAAAGAGATCTGTTGAAGCTCACTAACGTAAAAAGGTTTTGTCTATTGTAGATCAGATCAAACATTAAGCTTTACAAACAACAATTGCAAAACGGCAATCTTAAAATTCAAACAATGCTTACTGGTGTTTGGGTAAGCCATTTTTTACCCGGTTTGACACCCGTTTATTTTACACGTTGAACGAATAGAAACAGAAAAAAAATAATGGTGAAAATGATATTTTTGTAAATCCTCTGGTTTCTCAAACAAAAGAAATTGAAACGCCAGGCAATACACCTATGCTCCATAAGCTTCAAACATACAGGCTTGATAAAAATTTACCTATTGCAAAAAAGGAAAAAAACAGGGAGATTTAAAGGCGCCACATTCAAAAAAAAGTGGTTTTTGGGGTAATAAAAGACCGCTTTACAACAATACGGATATAGGAGCATTTCAACATTAATTTTTTAACCACATTAAAATTTACCAAAAGTAAAATTTTTCAAAACAATTTTTCTTTCAAAGGATATCTGACAAAATACAAATAGGCTAATTCCCCATAATTAATGTTAGTAATTGTTATTGGCAGGTTAAATTTATGTTATCTACGAAATTTTGAAGCGCCTACTCAAATATTATTTATTGTTCCCTACGTTTCATTTTCTTTTTCTTTTTTTATAAATTTGGCAAGAGCAATGAAAGTTTGATTGATTTCGATACTTCCAAACATTTTAATTTTTTTAAAAAAAGAATTAAAACAATGTATAAATTAACAACCTCACGTTTAATAAGGGTTTGCGGGTAAGCTTAGCGCCACTTGCGCTTAATCGCGTTTCACGTTCTTCCCCATTCATTATTCACCCTTCAGTATTCACAATCCCTACTTTGGAGAAATTGTAAAAACCTTCCTCCGCTCCCCTTTAGGCTCAATAATTACTACACAATCCTCAAACACCATTTTGTTTCCGTCGGTCTCGGTTGCACAATCAGCAAAAGTCGCTTCAAACCAATCAGTAAAAGTTTTCATGAATGCATTGGGTGCCTCAAAATATAAAGTAAGTATAGTGTCCCGCCTGGCCGTAAGTTTTACAATATGGTCGCCGGGAGCATTATTGTAAGTCATACGTTCGCGCGATGACGAAATACTACTATCAGTAAAAATAATACCTAGCCGCTGCTCGGCCAGGCTCATAAACACCTTTGCATTTTTTAAAGGGTAATTTATATACTCCGGGCATTGCGCCAAACCCGCCATTGAGGGCAATAAAAATAGTATCCACAATTTTTTACTCATAATTTTTTATATAATCAACGGCAATACAACGGCAAAGTACATACAGCCGGGCATACTTGCGGGCAGGGTTGCAATTCTTAACGCAAATACCTAATTTACTAATTAATTAACTATTTAAAACCAAATACCAGCGTTTATGTTAGCTATCTGCAACTTTCGCCCTACCCGGTTTTTACTTTTAGCCTATCTCCTGTTTGCTATCGGAAGCCTTAGCAGTTGTAAAGTACAGTTGGTTCCCAGCTTTAATGCCATACTGGCCCAGGATATTGTGGCTACTGCAAAGAAAATCGATAATTTTTATTTGTCAATGCACGAAGTACCGGTTAATAAGCGGCAGTACCAGCTTTTTACTAATGGTTATGTGTTATTAGAGGCCGACCTAAATTCGTTGCTTAATCAAAACAAGGTGCGGCCGTTAAACAAAGAGTCAACCCGTATTAGCGAAATAGCGGTGACGCTTTGGATAAAATATAAAACCGAACACAAAACCGACGATACCCTTAGCGACGGGCTAATAAAGCTAAACCGCAAAACGCTTAGCGACCTATTGTATGCCATGCAGGTTGCCGAAGATGCCAAAAACATTCCCAACCCCTAATTTGATCGTAAAAAAATTGTCATGCCCATTAACTTCGACCTTCAGGATACACTTGACCAAATGCTAGACAGCACCAAACTTGCTGCCGGTACAGCCGCCAAAGAAGCAAAAAAAGTAGCCGCCAACTTTTTAAAAAATAGGAAAGAGCGATTGGCCCTGCTGGCAGAGTTGCGACTTTCCGGCGACCTTCCGGGCGATAAATTTACCAGCCGCCTCAACGACGAAAAACTGCTGCTGGAAGCCGAGCTGAATGCATTGGCCGTTTTCACCAAAAGCAGTGCGCAAGCCACCGCGCAAAATGTCCTCAATATATTTCAGTCGGCAGTCCTCAGCGCCCTGCCTGCAAGTTTAAAAAAATAGGCACAGCCGATGTTATTATTTAATAGAAAATAAACGGACAACCGTTAATCTTTAATCGTTTGTATGTAAACCGCTCACCATTGTTTGCTATCCACGAAGCCATGACGTAGTTCAAAAAGCATCATACGCATCCAACATTACCTAATAAAACGATCACAACCACCCAACACTTGTAAAATTGAATTGATAAAGCCAAATTTTAAGCCCAATCAGGTAACTAAAAAGGTAAAAAGCGTAACATTAAAAAAGTACGAATATCCAGCACATCCTAAAAAAATTAATGATTATCCGCTATTTAGTAAGCTCAATGCTGAATATAAAATCATGATAAAAAATTCTGAATAAAATTACCAACAGTGTGCGACCTCAATGGTCATGGAGGCAGGCTGCAACGACTAATGAAAAAAGATATAAAGCCCGGTTCCAAAATATCAGCACCAGATTGCGGATAGTCATCAAAAAATTAAAATAAAAACTATCAATCTAATCCAAGACAAGAAGTAGTTTTCCTTTTTTCCTTTTCACTTTTTACTTCCCAAATACCTTCTTTAAAATATCCGACGAGCGGGCCAATGGGTCTTTACGTATTTGTTGTTCTTCCTGCGCTACCTGGTAAAAAATACCCGACAAGGCCTTTTCGGTCACGTAGGCCGAAAGGTCGGGGTTTACCTTATCAATACTAAACTTATTGTAGGTGCTAAATACGGTATTCCAATATTTAGTAGCATCTACTATAGCAAGGCTTTTTTCTATTACCGGGCGAAAAGCCTCTGTTAATTGCAAAGTCGTTCTGCCTTTTAAATAGTCGGTGGCAGCATTATCGCCGCCGCGCAAAATACCGGCTGCGTCCTGAATGCTCATGCTTTTAATAGCATTTACAAAAATGGGAGCCGCACTTTTGGCTGCGTCTTCTGCGGCCCTGTTCATGGTCAAAATTGCTTCATCTACCTGTTTGCCAAAGCCAAGCGATCTAAGTTTCTGTTCTGCTTTCCTTGCTTCTTCGGGCATCAGTATTTTTATAGCGGCTTCTTTAAAAAATCCATCTATCGACGATAATTTGGCTATTCCCCTCTCCGCTCCCACTTTTAGTGCTTCTTTTAAACCACTGGCTATTTCATCGGTACTTAAACCACCGCCGCTACCCACACCTAATAATCCACTCAACCTGGAGTTACCAGTACTGTCGCCTTTTGCCTTTTTAATCAACCCCTTTAACCCCTGGCCTTGAAGGCCGCCAAATGCAAAAGTTACCAATAGAACCGATAGCATAATCTTTGTCATAATAATATATTTGCTGTACAATTTCAAAAATAGTACCCCTTGGTTAAACAAACCGTTAAATAACTGTATATCTTATTCATACACCATTACTTATGACCATTCCTCAACCCAGCCTTTGGGAAGAACTGTATTTTAAACAACAAGATTTTATACTAATTGGTGGTGGCTTTGCGGGCCTGTGGTGTGCCATTGAGTTAAAAAAAAAGCATCCCACAGCTACCGTACTCATTCTTGAAAAAGGAAGCATTCCCACCGGCGCCAGTACCCGCAATGCCGGCTTTGCCTGTTTTGGCAGCCCTACCGAACTAATTAGCAATGCTGCCCGGGCGGGAGAAAATGCGGTGTGGCCAGTGGTACAAATGCGCTTCAAAGGCATTGAAAAAATAAGGCGGTTATTTAGCCATTTAGTTATTGATTATGATGTTAGTGGGGGCTATGAGTGCCTGCATACTAAGCAGGCCGAAGTGGTTGCTGACAACCTGGGATGGCTGAATAAAGGCATGCAAAATTGTACAGGTAAAGAAAATTGTTTTAGCTGGTGTAACCATCAGTTGGGGGCTCTTGGCCTGACAGGTTTTGACACCTTAATTCACAACCCGCTGGAGGGTGGATTACACAGTGGTAAATTATTGCTGGCGCTCCAGGCAATGGCCTGGCAAATAGGTGTGCAAATACTATCGGGTATAGAGGTAACCGGTACCCTAAGGCAGAGCAGCCTGACCAATATTACCACTTCTGCCAATATTATTTTTAAAGCAAGCCGGGTAGTGTTTTGTACCAATGCATTTACCAGCGGCCTGCTACCTCAACTTGAGCAAACGGTATACCCGGGCCGTGGACAAGTGCTGGTAACCGAGCCCATCAAAGGCCTACATTTATATGGCACATTTCATTACAACGAAGGTTATTATTATTTTAGAAATGTAGGAAACCGGGTTTTGTTGGGTGGTGGCCGCAATGCTGATTTTGACACTGAAACGACTACGGAATTCGGAACAACCGATACCATTCAACAGCAACTGGAAATATTTTTACAAAACCACATTTTAAAGGGCGTTCCATATACCATATCGCACCGTTGGAGCGGTATTATGGGCTTTACCAACAACCATTTGCCAACAATACAAAAGGTTGGTGACCACTCTGTGGCGGTGATAGGTTGCAATGGTATGGGCGTTGCGTTACTGCCTATTTTGGCGGAGCAGGTGGCGGCGTTATGGTAAAATAGTGGCTGGGTTACTACTTTCAATTAAAAGTAAAATAGCCAGTTCCGCAAAACCCATTATTACAAAACTGCAAATTTTTTTTATTAAATGAATTTTGAATGACGATCCGCAATCTGGTGCTGATATTTTGGAACCGGGCTTTGTAGCAGTTTTAACCAGTTGTTGCAGCCTGCCTTTATGACCATAGAGGTCGCACGTTTGTACCGTCGGTAATATTATTCAGCCTTTTTTATCATGATTTTATATTTAGCATTGAGTGTACCAAGTAGCAGATAATCATTGAATTTTGGTTCCCGCTTAACACTGACAACCCGTATTGTCAGCCTTTATACAATACCAATTCCCCTATTTTTGCCGCAACAGAATAACCATGAAGAAATTATTTTTGATAGTAGCTATTGCCAGCATGGCGGCGTGTAATTATACCGATACCAACAATGGACAAATAACAGTTAATAACGGCATTCCGGCACCTGCGCCAGTCACCTTTAAAGTTGTTGCAACCTACCCGCACGATACTACCTTTTATACTGAAGGCCTTCAGCTATACAACAACGAATTGTTTGAAAGTACAGGTAACTACGGGGTAAGCAAGTTGATAAAAACAGACCTTGCAACCGGTAAACCTACAAAAGAAATTTTGCTCGATACCCTGTATTTTGGAGAAGGCCTTACTGTATTAAACGATACCATTTACCAAATGACATACAGAGAGAATACCTGTTTTGTGTACGATGCAAACTTTAAACTGATCCGTACAATGAAGTACGATACCGAAGGTTGGGGTATGACCACCGATGGCCGACAATTGATAGCGAGCGATGGCACCAGCAACCTGTACTACCGCGACCCCGCCACTTTTGCTAACAAAAAAATTGTAGGAGTAAGCGACAATAACGGACCTGTGGCTAACATAAATGAGCTTGAGTATATCGATGGTTTTATATACGCCAATGTTTGGAATACCAATTACATCCTAAAAATTGACCCCTCAAATGGCCATGTAGTAGGCCGTATGGATTTTACAGGCCTTTTAGAAAAATCGGGCTACCCTGGCGCAACCTACGAAAAAGGAAATGTATTAAATGGAATTGCTTACGACCCCGCTAAAAAAACATTGCTCATTACAGGTAAACTATGGCCACTCATTTACGAGGTAAAACTGTAAGCTTTCCACTTTGGTTGTATGGTAGTTAATGTAAACGAGCTTAGACCCATTAACCCTGAAAGCCGAAACACCCCAACCATGGCCGCAGCCCCTAAAATGAAACCGATGCTAAATTTAAGCATTAAAAGAGGCAAAATACTATCAAAAATTACATTAATGAAACGGTAAAAAACACGGGCGAACTACCCCTCGGCTACAGTTGGTTTTATAATGCTATTCTGACATCAAATTATCAAGCTAGTACCCTTCGAGGTTTTTACATTCGCTTGCCGCTTTAATACTAAGTGCTATCGACTAATATGATTTCGCCCTTCCATGGCTGCTGAAACCGGGGTTGGGTGTTTTATACTCACAGGGCTGCACCGTGTTTTTTGGTTTCGCGCCCTTTCAGGCTTTTGTGGTACCCGGTCATTGTTTAATACCACAGGGCTTCACCATGTGCTATGGTGTCTGGCCCTTTCAGGACCACTGAAATCAGGGTTGGGTGTTTACTATTTAGATAACTTTATCTTGTGCTTTGGTGTTTGGCCCTTTAAGGGCTTTAAATTTGAATACTAATTTTGTCCGCGGGCTACACCCGCCGGTATAGTATCCCGGCCATTAGGCCTAACCGATAAGAAGAAGAAGAAAGCACATTATATTTGAAAGTAGTCAGAAAAAATTATAAAGGGCAGTAACGCTTAAACCAAAAAAACGTGCCGACCCGTTGGAAGCAATGGCTTGAATTTGAAGCAGGCGTTATGGAGCAACTGGAGGTTAGAGGGGATAGAATGCATTAGGATTGACGGGTGGCGCGTAACAAACACAAAGGAGGTGAGCCATCCAATAGTTAATTCTCACAACAAAAATGCCCCATTTGTAAGCCATTCTTCTCTAACTATTATTTTTCATATGTCCCCACCAAATACTAAACCAATCTGACAATCTTTTTCCCATAGGTCTGTTATTAATACTAAAGAAACATTAGCATATTTGACCAAATGACTATTGGTAAATTCTGTCAAATAGGTAGTTGTTGATCCCTCTTTACTATTGTATTCTTTATATAAAAGTTTTGGCTGCATTAAAAATACCTTCAATTCATTAAATGCTTTTGCAGCATTTAGTTTGTAATTAAATCGTAATTTCTATTTGATTACATCCACAACCTTTCTATTGGCAGTAAGTTCCGAAACATGTAATTCTATAATTCCAGTTTCAAAACTGATGTCTAAAAATAGCAACTTTTTAAATGTAAAACTATGACTTCGCGAAAGCCATCCTCCCGGGTAGCTGGCAACAAAAGGTTCTATATAGGTCAAGTCATCAGTGTTTGAAAAGCTATCAATAAGGGAGAGTGACAAAACATTCTAATTAAAAAATAATTGTTTAATCTTTTGGTCAAACATATCAACCTGTGCAAAAATTATCGAAGGTATAAATGCTATAAAAATGAAGACGGCTCTATAACTCATAATGGATTTGCTCACAGCTATTGAAAACCATTGTTGCAAACAGCGTATTTTATTCATTTAGTTTATGTCTTACCGAGCTAATTATTTTTAATTTGTCAATAATTAAAAGTAAAATACAAATTGTAACTAATATTACCAGTATTGTAAAAGTAATAATGGCAAAATATTTTATTGTCCACTCCAAAGCCACTTTAACTCTGTAAAAGAAACTAATATTTTTTTCCGTTGCTCCTTCATACATTGAAAGTTTAACAGTACAGAATTCATTTTCCGTATCAAAATTTCCTAGTTCTACACCTAACTCCTGCGCTTTTTCTTTAATTTCTAAGATTTTATCATTTAGAGCTACAAAATCTGCTATTTGTCCACCTTTTGTTTTTAAGTCATTTAGCGATTGAAGTGTTTTTTCAATTGATGCTTTTTTTGCATTTAGCTGTCTGTATTCATTGGTTTTGTCAACCTTGGTAATTTCAGTTGCCTTTAAAACTCCAATCTTTTTAATTCAATATATAAGCTATCAAATAGTGTTGGATTTACTCCAATAAGTAAGTGTATTTGTCTGTTACCCTTTTGACCAATATTTTGTTCATATTGAATAACCCCATTAAAAGATGTAGCATTAGCTTTTACTTTTATTTCATCCTGCTCAAATTCTGAAGTTTTAGTTTTAATTGATGCTGTTTTCTCATATTTCTGATTTGACGCAACATTAGAAGCGATTTGGACATCTCCCCCTTTCATTGAAAATTTTTCAGAAGCATAGTTTTTTCTTAAATTATCAATGCTACTAAAAAAATTATCACTATAATCATTATTTGTATTGGTATCTGTCGCTAAGTAACCATAAATCAGCCTGAAAACGAAAAGCAAAACAAATAGTCCGATAAACCATTTACCTGCTTTCCAAAATCGTGACTTAAAAGATGTTGTCATTTATTAAAATTCAATGAATTTTTTGGAGTTAAGGCTTTTGGTTCAATTACTGACAAAAGCGCCCAACATCAAACTATAACAACTACTACTGACCTATCAACAACCTCACACACTCATCCAAACTCTCTTTCCAGTCTTTGATATTAATATTAAACGTGTCGGTAATTTTTTGCTTACTCATTACCGAGTAGGCGGGCCGGGCGGCGGGGGTTGGGTAACCGCTGGTGGCAATGGCGTTAACAATACATTGCCTGTTGCCGAGCTTTTTTATTTCGGCAGCAAAATCGAACCAGCTTATGTTGCCTTCGTTGCTAAAATGGTACACGCCTTCAAAGGCTTTGCCGGTATCGTGTTGCATTAAAACAATATTCATAATGGCCGCGGCAAGGTCGGCGGCATAGGTTGGCGAGCCATATTGGTCGCCTACTACGTTCAGGCTTTCCTTTTCGGCCATTAACCGCAACATGGTTTTTACAAAGTTGTTTCCAAACACACTATATACCCACGAGGTGCGGATAACAACGGTAGAAGGTAAATTTTGAAAAGCGATTTTTTCGCCTTCAAGTTTTGAGAAACCGTAAAAGTTTACGGGGCTCACTGGTTCATCTTCAAGGTATGGTTCGCTGGCTGTGCCATCGTACACATAATCGGTGGAAATATGTATGAACCTGGCGCCCCATTTAGCACAGTTTTCGGCCAGTATGCCTACAGCTTCCGCATTAATTTTCAAGGTAAGATGCCTTTCGGTTTCGGCCTTATCAACCGCGGTGTACGCGGCGGCGTTTATGCACCAGGCAGGTTTGCGGGTTTCAAAAAAATCGGCTACCAATGCTGCATTGGTAATATCCAGTTCGGCTACATCGGCAAAGTAATAATCAAACTGGTTAAAGTTTTTAGACAATACCACCAGTTCGTTACCTAGCTGTCCGTTTTTGCCAACAATCAATATTAATGGGCGCATAAAGTTTAAAAGCTCCAGTATTTACGACTGGTAATTTTATTGTTGTAGATACCTTTCAGGTCTGCAATTAACGCATTTTGTTTGGTAATAGAAGTAAAATATGCATCATCAAATTGTAAGTAGGGCGTATGAGGCACGGTAATAATGACCACGTCGTAGTCAATGTCAATCTGGTTTACCAGGGTAAAGCCATATTCTAAGTGCAGGTCGTTACTATCGGCATGCGGATCGGTTACAAAAACATTAAGGTGGTACGACTGTAACGACTTAATAACACCGGCCACCTTTGAGTTTCGTACATCGCTCACATTTTCTTTAAAAGTGGCGCCCATTACCAAAATTTTGGAGGCTTTTACGTTGTCGCAGTTTTTAATAATATGCTGCAGTACCTTTTTTGCAAGATAATTACCCATGTTATCGTTAATATACCTTCCTGCTAAAATTACCCGGCTGTTAAAGCCAAGTTCGGCGGCTTTGTAGGTAAGATAATATGGATCCACGCCAATACAGTGGCCGCCCACCAGCCCCGGGTAAAAGGGCAAAAAGTTCCACTTGGTGCTGGCTGCCTCAATAACATCGTAGGTGTTTACATTCATTTTATCCATAATAATGGACAGCTCGTTCATAAGCGCAATGTTAAGGTCGCGCTGCGTATTTTCAATAATTTTTGCTGCCTCGGCTACTTTAATGCAAGGTGCCCTGTGTACGCCGGCTTCTACCACCATTTCGTACACTTTGGCCACTACATCTAATGCCTCTGCGTCGCAGCCCGACACTATTTTAATTACGTTTTTAAGTGTGTGGGTTTTATCTCCCGGATTAATACGTTCGGGGCTGTACCCCAATTTAAAATCTTTGCAATATTTTAGCCCGCTAAGGTTTTCAACAATAGGCATACAATCTTCTTCGGTACAGCCTGGGTACACCGTAGACTCATACACTACATAATCGCCCTTTTTTACAACTTTGCCAATGGTTTCGGAGGCTTTTTTTACCATAGTAAGGTCGGGCACATTGTACTTATCGATAGGTGTAGGTACTGCCACAATATAAAATTTTGCCTGCTTTAACACTTCAATGTCGCAGGTAAACTCAATATCTACATCGCAAAAAGCGCTTTTATCCAGTTCCTTACTTGGGTCAATACCCTGCCGCATTTGGTCAACCCTTTGCTCATTAATATCAAACCCAATTACTGAAATTGTTTTGGCAAATTCAAGGGCTATTGGCAGTCCCACATAGCCCAGGCCAATTACGGCCAGTTTTGCCTGTTTGTTTATTAACGAATTATACATGTTTGCATAGGGCTTTTAATAAAAAAGGATATACGTAACTTTCGGCTTAAGCAATTGCTACAACAAACAAAAAATGCCGTTCCTTCAAAATAAAAAGTATTTTGAAATGAACGACATAAAATAAATAATATTTTATTTTTACTTTAAAACAGTCCTGTCAAGGTGCTCAACACCTTTGGGCCTGCTTACAAAAATTTACTTACTTACAAACTCTTTAGGCGTTTTATACAGTTCTTCTTTTGACAGCGATTTAAAGTATTCGTACGTAATCTTTAACCCATCGGCCCGCGAAACCTTAGGCTCCCAGCCAAGCAATTCTTTTGCTTTGGTTATATCGGGTCTGCGTTGCTTTGGGTCGTCTACCGGTAATGGTTTAAAAACAATTTTGGTATCGGTACCGGTAAGTTTTATTACCTCTTCGGCAAAATCCTTCAACGAAATTTCTACCGGGTTACCCACATTAACCGGTTGAGCATAATCGCTCAACAGCAAACGATAAATACCTTCTACCAGGTCGTCGACATAGCAAAATGAACGTGTTTGCGAGCCATCGCCAAATACAGTCAGGTCTTCGCCACGCAATGCCTGCCCAATAAATGCGGGTAATGCACGGCCATCGTTTAACCGCATACGTGGGCCATAGGTATTAAATATGCGCACTATGCGGGTTTCTACCCCATGAAAAGTATGGTAAGCCATAGTGATGGCCTCCTGAAAACGTTTTGCCTCGTCGTACACGCCGCGTGGACCAACCGGGTTTACATTACCCCAATACGACTCATCTTGCGGATGTACCATTGGGTCGCCATATACTTCGCTGGTGGAGGCTACCAGTATACGTGCTTTTTTATCTTTTGCCAGGCCCAGGCAATTATGGGTACCAAGGCTACCCACCTTTAAGGTTTGAATAGGTATTTTTAAATAATCGATAGGGCTTGCCGGCGATGCAAAGTGCATGATATAATCCAACTTGCCGGGCACATGTATAAACTTTGACACATCGTGATGGTAAAATTCAAAATCGGGGCTCGGAAAAAGATGTTCAATATTTCTAAGGTCGCCGGTAATCAGGTTATCCATCGCAATTACATGAAATCCTTCCTTCATAAACCTATCGCATAGGTGAGAGCCCAAAAAGCCGGCGGCACCGGTTATCAATACTCGTTTTTTGCTCATGGCAGATTATTTTATGTTGATGGTTTTACGGCCAATGCTGGTGTAGTGATAACCTAACTTTTCCATTTTATCAAGGTCGAAAAGATTGCGTCCGTCAAAAATGATGTTGGATGGCATCAGCACTTTCATTTTGTCGAAATCGGGTGTTCTAAATTCGGCCCACTCGGTGGCTATTATAAGTGCATCAGCACCGTCAATAGCATCGTATTGGCTTTCGCAAAAGGTAATTTTATCTTCAAACAGTTCTTTAACATTATTCATGGCCTCAGGGTCAAATACCTTTACGGTACAACCACTTTTTAGCAGCTCTTCAATAATATATAAGGCGGGCGCTTCGCGAATGTCATCGGTATTAGGTTTGAAAGCCAGTCCCCAAATGCCAAACGTTTTGCCTTCAATTGAGCCAAAATGTGTTTTGATTTTTGGAATCAGGTAAAGTTTCTGCTCTTCGTTTATCTCTTCAACCGCCTTTAAAATTTTAAAGTCGTAACTAACATCGCTTGAGGATTTAACCAATGCTTTTACATCTTTAGGAAAACAGCTTCCACCATAACCAATACCAGGAAATAAAAACCTTCGGCCAATGCGTTCATCGCTACCAATGCCTTTACGCACTAAATCCACATCGGCGCCAACCAATTCGCACAGGCGGGCAATTTCGTTCATAAAAGTGATTTTAGTGGCTAAAAATGAGTTGGCTGCATATTTAGTAAGTTCGGCCGACTCCTCATCCATAAAAATTACCGGGTTGCCCTGCCTTACAAAAGGGGCATATAGTTCGGCCATTATATTTTTGGCTCTTTCACTATCTGTACCTATTACCACCCTATCGGGTTTCATAAAGTCGTCAACAGCTACGCCTTCGCGCAAAAACTCGGGGTTGCTTACTACGTCAAACTCAACCGTAGCATTTTTAGCTATTGCCGCATGTACTTTTTTTGAGGTGCCTACCGGTACGGTGCTCTTGTCAACAATAACCTTATAATCGGTCATTATTTTACCAAGATCGTCTGCTACCTTTAAAATATAGCGAAGGTCGGCGCTACCATCTTCGCCGGGAGGCGTTGGTAATGCAAGAAAAATCACCTCAGCGCCAGCAATACCTTCTAAAAGGTTAGTGGTAAACTTTAAACGATCTTCTTTTATATTTCTATGAAAAAGTTTTTCGAGGCCGGGCTCAAAAATGGTAATTTGGCCACTTGCCAGCTTGTCAACTTTACGTTTATCAATATCTACGCAGGTAACGTAGTTTCCTGTTTCGGAAAAACATGTACCGGAAACTAATCCTACGTATCCGGTTCCAATAACTGCAATTTTCATATTAAATATTATTAGTTAATAAAAGAGAGCACATGATCGGTTATATAAGTTAACTGATCATTGTCCATCTCGGTATGAATGGGTAAAGAAATTACGCGTTCGGTAAGCCAATCGGTTAATGGTAAATGGTAATTGCTTCCTCCAAGGGCATCAAACATTTTTTGCCTGTGGGCAGGTACCGGGTAATAAATCATTGAAGGTATTTTATGATCGGACAGGTATTTGCCCAAAGCATCCCTGTCAACATTATTTAATATAAGGGTATACTGGTGAAAAACGTGGTTGCAGTACCCTTTTATAATGGGAGTTGTTAGTTTATCGTTGCCTTTAAAGGCTTTGTTATAGGCGGCGGCCACTTGTTGCCTGTTAAAAATATACTCGTCTAACTGGGTCAGTTTTACATTTAATATAGCCGCCTGTATGCTATCTAACCGGCTATTACAACCAATTAAATCGTGGTAGTAGCGAACTTTTTGGCCGTGGTTAGCAATCATTTTTAGTTTTTCGGCCAATGCTTCGTCGCGGGTAAAAATGGCACCACCATCACCAAAAGCCCCCAGGTTTTTTGAAGGATAAAACGAGGTAGTACCAACTGTACCAATGGTTCCGGTTTTCATAACTTTTCCATCGGTGAAGGTATAATCGCAACCAATAGCCTGCGCATTGTCTTCAATTACAAACAAACCATGTTGTTTAGCAATGTCCATTATTGCCTCCATGGGTGCTGCATGGCCGTATAAATGCACCGGCACTATAGCTTTTGTTTTTGGCGTAATAGCAGCCTTTATCGCTTCGGGATCAATACAAAAAGTTTCTTTATCAACTTCTACAAAAACGGGTGTAAGCCTTAGCAAGGCAATTACTTCCACAGTAGCAATATAGGTAAATGAGGGGGTAATTATTTCGTCGCCCGGCTCAAAGCCCAGGGCCATCATAGCAATTTGTAATGCATCGGTGCCGTTTCCACAGGTAATGGTGTAGGGAACGTTTAAATAAGTGCCCAGGTTGTTACCAAAGTCCTGCACCGGTTTTCCGTTTATATATGCTGCTGTTTCCAATACCGACTTAATGCCCGCATCTACCTCATCTTTAATCTTTAGATACTGTGTTTTAGTATCTACCATTTGAATGGGCCGCATAATTAATTTTTTTTGAATGGAGGCAAAGCTAATGCAAAATGCAATTTAGCGACCACCTGCGCTTTACTAAAACGTAAAGGCTATTTTTGCTCAACATAACGCTTATGCCTTGGTAAAATTGTTCTACAAACTTTTTATTATTTTATATCCCCTTGGTGTTAAACTGGTTTCACCATTTAACCCCAAGGCAAAGGCATGGATAAAAGGCAGGCAACTGACCTTTACTTATTTGGCCGCGAATATATGCGCTAACGACCGTATAGTATGGATCCACTGTGCCTCGCTGGGCGAGTTTGAGCAGGGCAAACCGCTGATTGAACAACTGTTTAAAAATCCGGCGAAAGATTATAAAATATTGGTCACTTTTTTTTCGCCTTCGGGGTACGAGGCAAGCAGCCAATACCCGTTTGCAGATTTAATGGCTTACCTGCCCATGGACTCCGCAGCAAATGCAACTTTATTTCTCCAACTGGTGCACCCGCTACTGGTAGTTTTTGTTAAATACGAATTTTGGTATTACTTATTAAAAGAAGTAGCAGGAAGAAATATACCGCTGCTGCTTATTTCGGGCATTTTTAGAGCCGACCAACCTTTTTTTAAATGGTATGGCCACTGGCATCGGCAAATGCTACCATTCTTCACTCATTTTTTTGTACAAAACCAACAAGCCGCTGACCTGCTTAAGGGTGTAGGGTATAACAATAATGTATCGGTTAGTGGTGATACCCGTTTTGACAGGGTAACAGAAATTGCGGACACCTTTGTTGGAATACCATTTATTGAGGCTTTTTGTGGCAATAGCCCCATAGTAGTGGCCGGCAGTACCTGGCCCGATGATGATAAAGAACTTAACCATTTCGCCAACAACAATCCGGAAATAAAATTCATTATCGCTCCGCATAATATAATAAGCGACCGTATTGCACAATGTCTTCAGTTATACACTCATTCGGCCACCTACACCCAATTGCAACAAAACACGTTACCACGGCATACAAATACGCTAATTATTGATAACATTGGCATGTTAAAGCAATTGTATAAATACGGAACAGTTTGTTACGTGGGTGGCGCATTTGGCGCCGATGGCGTACATAATGTTTTAGAGCCTGCCATTTATGGCCGGCCAATAATATTTGGGCCAACGTATTCAAAATATATAGAAGCAATTGAATTGGTTGACGTAGGAGGTGCCAAAAGCATTTACAACGCACTGGAGCTGGAGGCGGTACTTAATACCTGGCTACAAAAGGGCGATGATTATTTTCAAGCTTCCGTTCTGTCTCGCAATTATGTATTATCCAAAACAGGATCTACGGAAAAAATAGTGGAATACATTTATAAAAACCGTCTTTTAACCAGTTGATCAAATATTTTTACGGTTTTATTGTTGGCGTCCCAGCCGCCTTTCAGCTTTAGTTCGCGCTGTATCCAATACTCTGCTTCTGCAAAAATATTAAACCCGTTAATAGTTTTTATGGAACGCTCATACATGGTTTCATCGCCTCTAAATAATTCGTATATAAACTGGTGCCGCTCGTTTATACTAATGGCCTTTTTAAGATCGCGTACCGGGCCATCGTTCAAAACCTCGGCCATTTCAACTTTTCGATCCTTCAATTGATCGTTTATTGATGAATCATTTTCCCTGATGGTTTCATTTAGCTCATAAAATACTTTTTCCTGGTGTGCCAGTGTTGGTATTTCCATTATGGGGTCCACAGGCCAGCTAATACCTTGGCGCGCAGGTTTTACTTCGGCCATCATAACTTCTGCCACCGGGTCGGGTTGAAGGGCGGTATGCCCAAAAATTATTTTTTCGGGGGTTTGCCCGGCAGGTTCAGTTGTAGGTATCTCCTGCAATAGCACACTTTTGCTAACACCATTGGTTTTGGGTACTACTACCGAAACCGAAGAGGTTGTTACATTGCCATTTTTTCCTGCCTCTTCTATTAGCTCGCATTGCAGCAATTGAGCGGTCACCAACATGTTTTGCAGGTTGGCTCCGTTGTTTAACTGATGCGACAATTTATTGATTAAAATAGCCACTCTTTCCATTGGATAAATTACTTTTGGGGGTTTAGTAAGTATTTGGCCTTAAAATTACTAACTTCTAAGTTGACTACAACAAGTGTTGCCCAATGTTTATAGAACCCAATATGTCGGGCGAGCGCCGCGGCTGGATAGAAGTGATTTGCGGAAGTATGTTTAGCGGTAAAACCGAGGAATTGATAAGAAGGCTTAAACGAGCCAAAATAGCCAATTTAAAAGTAGAAATATTTAAACCCGGCATTGATATTCGCTACAACGAGAACAATGTGGTGAGCCACGACTCCAACTTTATCCAATCAACCCCTATTGACAACAGCCAAACCATTTTATTAATGGCCAACGATGTTGATATTGTGGGCATTGATGAGGCCCAGTTTTTTGACGACGAAATAATGAATGTTTGTGAAATGCTGGCTTTGCGCGGTACAAGGGTAATTGTAGCCGGCCTTGATATGGATTATTTAGGCAAACCATTTGGCCAAATGCCCAGGCTACTGGCCGTAGCCGATTATATTACCAAACTGCATGCAATATGCATGGTTTGTGGGCATATTGCTCACCACTCATATAGAAAAAGCCGTTCTGAAAGCCAGGTACTGTTAGGTGAAAAAGACCTTTATGAACCCAGGTGTAGAAAATGCTACCATGCAGGTATCCTGGAAGAAAAGGGTCGTAAGATGTTTCAGGTATAACTTTTCCTTTTCAGCCCAATTTAAACGGTGTAAAGTTAAAAATCCACCTTTGTAAGATGAGAATTCAAAAAATTGAACTTACTAATTTTAAAAGATTTACTTCATTAACTATTTCGGATATACCGGATTCCTCTAAGTTGGTTCTATTGATTGGGTCCAACGGATCAGGAAAGTCATGTTTGTTTGATGCGTTTGATTGGTTAAGAAAACAAATCATAAGACAAAATAATATTTTTGAAGTGACGGAAATTAATATTCCCGCCTCAGATTTTGGAGAGGGCTATTATAAAAAAAACAAAAAGCTTACGACGGGTGCTTTAATCGAATTTACAAATGGGCTGCAAATAGTAAAAAATGACGGCACAGTTGTAAAAGGCGAGGATTTAGTTAAAAAATTTATTGGCAGAAGTAGCATCCGGATTGTTCCAAGAATAGCTAACGCTACGGATCTTAGGCAAGTTTCGTCAAACGCTGACGGACCAGATGCGTATATCGAAAACGATACTCGTTTCCGTAATGACGTTATCATATACATTCAACAAATTAGCAATGCCATAAGAGAGCCTATCTTCAGTGGAAAACAGGCAGATACACTTAAAATTTTTAAAGATTTTATTGAACCTATCAATACTTCATTGACCAAAATTTTTGGTGGCGATAAAAATACCACTATTCAAATTACAGAGTTTCAAAATGCCACGCCTCAAACAACCGCGAAGCTAATTTTTAGAAAGGGAGAGTCTAAAATCAACTATGATCTTCTTAGCCATGGGGAAAAGCAAGTGGTGATATTGCTGATCAACTTTATTGTTAGACAAGAATATTATAAAGATGCCATCATTTTTATTGATGAAATGGACAACCACTTAAACACCGCTTTACAATATACTTTGCTCAGTGAAATTGTTACAAAGTGGATTCCGGATAGTTCACACCTGTGGACGGCCTCACACGCTCTGGGATTTATTGATTATGCCAGAAAAAGCCCGGCGGCCTCCATCATCGATTTTAACCTGCTAAACTTTGACCAGAAGCAAGAGATGGTTCCCGAGCCGAAGGACAAGTTGGATGTTTATGAAATTGCCATACCTAAAGCCACCATTGCTTCAATTTTAAAAGGGTATACATTGGTTATTGCTGAAAATAAAAATGACGAACATTATAATGCAGCTTTAGGCGATCAAGGTTTTTTGTTTCTGCCCGCCAACAACAATAACGAAGTTTTTTTTACCACAAAAGGTGATAAAGGAAAATTAGGCCTAAGAAACAAAGATTATCTTAAGCCAAACGAAATAGAAAAAATGAAACAACTTTTTTTAAACCTGAAAGTTCTTTCGTTATACAATTTTGAAAATTACATCTACCACCCTGATAATATTGCTGAATTATACCTACCCGGTTTCAGTAAGGATGAATACTTAGACGATGTTATCAATCAAAAGAATGAAAAGCTTCTAGAAATTGTAAGTGAAATCGGCACTTCAAGAGCGCTTTACATCGAATTTAAAAATGGTTTAAATAATGACGGAAATATAAGCTCAACCATCGACGCTTTAAAAAGTGACAATTTCAATGATTTCTATCCTTATCTAAATATGAAAAAACATTTTAATAAATATCTAACACAGTTTAAATACAGTCATGCTGATTTAGCAAAAACGAATTGGTTTAAAACAAAAATACTTAAAGTGTTGAAAACTAATTGAAACTGTAACAAATTAGGCACATATGCTTACTATTAGAATTTAAGTTATTTAATCAACCTTGGCCAGCCAACCCACCATATTTGTTTTATTTAAAAAAGACCTGCTGCTGGAAATCAGGCAGCAATACAGTTTTTATGGGGTGATATTGTACGTGATATCAACCATATTTGTATTGTTTCTTGCTATGGGCAGGCCAGAGGCCGATGTTTGGAACGGACTTTTTTGGATGATACAATTGTTTGTATGCATTAATGCTATTGCCAAAAGTTTTTTACAGGAAAGCAAAGCCCGCATGCTGTACTACTATTCTATTGCCGGGGCCCGCGATTTTGTTATAGCCCGCATTTTATACAATGCCGTGCTTATGCTGGCCATGAGCATAACCAGTCTGTTTCTTTTTATTATTTTACTCGGCAACCCTTTTAACGATGCGCTAAAGTTTATTGGGTTGGTTTGCCTTGGTGGAGTTAGCCTGAGCCTTGTATTTACTTTTTTGGCGGCTATAGCTGCCAAGGCACAACAAAACGCAGCTTTAATGGCCATTATGGGTTTTCCCATTATTATACCACAGTTATTATTGTTGATGAAAATATCTTCCACCTCTTTTTCATCGGTTATACAGGCCGGGCAAACCACCATGGTTTTATTGTTAATTGGGCTTGATGCCATGGTTGTGGCATTGGCCGTTATCTTATTTCCATTTTTGTGGAAAGACTAGTTATTTGTTAAAAAGCTAGTTTGGCCAACTGATTTTTTGCATTCTTTGTTTAAAACTTTGACCAGCTTTCCCCTAATTTTGCCTTCTCAAAAAATAAAAGGTATTAGTATGGAAAGCTTGCCGATTAATCATCCATCTTACCTCAAACTTATTAATCATGCTCCGTTCAACCTGGTGGAAAATGCTTGCTGTAATAATGTTAGCAGTTGCTTTCACCGCCGGCTTTTTAATTAAAGTACCTCAAATTGGTAACCTTTACCAAAGCATCCGCAACTTGTTTTTTCATGTACCTATGTGGTTTGGCATGATGACATTGCTTACCGTTTCGGTGGTGTATGCCATTAAATACCTGCTTAATCCAACCTCGCAAAACGATATTTATTCGGCCGAGTATGCCAAAATGGGCGTTTTATTTGGTGTGCTGGGCATTGTTACCGGGGCCATTTGGGCCAACTATACCTGGGGCGAACCCTGGAGCAACGATCCAAAACAAATTTTAGCAGCAGTAGCGTTACTTATTTATGCCGCTTACTTTATTCTTCGCAATTCTATACCCGATATGGACAAACGCGCCAAAATAGCGGCAGTGTACAATGTATTTGCCTGCGCCATGCTAATACCTACCCTTTGGATCATTCCGCGAATGGTAGAGAGCCTACACCCTGGCGGGCAGGGTGTTGAGGGCAACCCCGGCGTTAATGGTAAAGACCTTGACCCAATTATGCGCATGGTTTTTTGGCCTGCAGTTGTAGGGTGGACACTTTTGGGCGTATGGATCACCACATTAAAAATCAGGGTATCGCTGATAACCGAAAAAAAATTCGCAAATGCATAAATTTTATAAACTTCTTTCTTTTCTTTCCTTAACCTTTATTTCAACAACAATATTCGCTCAAACCAACATAGCCAATGCCTCCAACAATGATGGCGCCATGAGATCGGGCGGAAAAATATACGTAGTAATGGCCATTGTAATTACTATACTTACCGGGCTGATTATATATGTATACCGGTTAGACAGAAAAATTTCCCGTATAGAAAAAGACAATGTTTAGCCCTTCGTATTACAACAAATAGTTATTATTATTATTTATGTGGTAAAATTCCCTTTGGTATCACCAGCTTTTTTATACTTTAGTCCTTCATTTTTCGTTAAGCAATTGTTTATAAACATTGCTTTTCCATTAAACGTACTTACAAATAAAAACATTCATAATGGCCGACCACGATTATAGCTTTTTTGGCAGCGTAACCAAAAGTTTTGATAAGGCAGCAAAATATACCAACTGGGAACCAGGAATCTTAGAACAAATAAAAGCCTGCAATAGTGTATTCAGAATGAAGTTTCCTGTGCGTATAGGCGAAAATATTGAGGTTATAGAGGCATACCGTGTTCAACACAGCCATCATAAAACACCATGTAAAGGTGGTATAAGGTTTAGTATGGAAGTAAACCAGGACGAGGTGATGGCCCTGGCGGCACTAATGACCTACAAATGCGCCATTGTAAACGTGCCATTTGGCGGAGCAAAAGGAGGCATTAAAATAGACCCCAAAAAGTATACGCCTTTTGAACTTGAAAAAATAACCCGTAGGTATACTTCGGAATTGGTAAAAAAGAATTTTATTGGACCTGGTACCGACGTGCCTGCCCCTGATTACGGCACCGGCGAAAAAGAGATGAGCTGGATATTGGATACCTACTCAGCCATGCACCCCGGCGAAGTGGATGCTGCTGCCTGTGTAACGGGCAAACCAGTGTCGCAAGGTGGTGTGCGTGGTCGTAAAGAAGCTACCGGCCTGGGAGTATTTTTTGGCGTAAGAGAGGTGTGCAACATGCCAGAAATTATGGCAAAACTAGGTTTAGCTACCGGTGTTAAGGGCAAGCGTGTGGTAGTGCAAGGGCTTGGAAACGTGGGTTATCATAGCGCCAAATATTTTAGAGAAGCAGGATCGAAAGTAGTTGCCATAGCCGAATGGGAAGGTGCCATTTACAACGAAGAGGGGCTGAACGAAGAGGAAGTTTTTCAACATAGAAAGAAAACAGGCTCGATATTAAACTTTGAGGGAGGCACCAACCTTTCCTTTAGTAGCGATGCGTTGGAGTTGGATTGCGATATATTAATACCCGCAGCACTCGAAAATGTTATAAATGAGCATAATGCAGCCCGAATAAAAGCCAGCATTATAGGCGAGGCAGCCAATGGCCCCCTAACGCCGGCGGCCGACGAAATTATGAACTCGAAAAATATTTTGGTGATACCCGACATGTACCTTAATGCAGGTGGCGTTACAGTAAGCTATTTTGAGTGGCTTAAAAACTTAAGCCACGTACGGTACGGCAGGTTAGGCAAACGCTTTAGCGAAAACGTTAATAAACGTATTTTAAATGTATTGGAAGATATGACCGGCAAACAGGTAGACAAGTCGGAAAAAATGTTTATTGAACATGGTGCCGACGAAATTGACCTGGTGCATAGCGGCCTGGAAGAAACCATGATTACCGCTACCCGCGATATTATGGATATTTGGCTGGCAAACCCGTCCATACCTGACATGCGTACTGCGGCTTATGTATTGGCAATTAATAAGGTAGGCACCAGCTATGCTGAGCTAGGCATATTCCCTTAATATATAATTTAATGAAGATACAAGATGTAGAAATTTTTACTGGCCAAACACAATTGCTTTTATGAAGCTTTTGTTGCGTCGCACTCTTTTACATTTTTTTCATCATTCAGCAAAGTGCAGCTTGGGTTAACCGTTGTAAGCAAACTCAATTTTAAATAAGTACCGCTAATCTACTATATCTCCCCGGCAAAAACAGCCGGGGCTTTTTTTTACCCGACCTTTCATTTTGGAAAAAGCCATGTAACCCACGCATTAAAAAGATTACCAAAAGCTAAATGTTTCAATAAGCCGGCAGTTCGTTTAGCCATGCATAATTGCCCTGGTTAAGATGTGCAGCATAAGTTTGCCTGCCATTACTTATTACCAGGTAATGTACATTAAGGGCAATATTATAATTTAATATTTGCGCAACTACCTTTTCGGTTAACGGCACGTTCATTTCTTTACATTCAACTAACATCCACGGTTTGGTAGCGCGATACACTACAATGTCAAATCGCTTTTTTACATCCACTAACTTAATTTCACGCTCAATAGCAATTAATGATAGCGGGTATTTTTTTTCAATGGCCAGGTATTGAATAAAGTTTTGGCGAACCCATTCTTCCGGTGTTAATACCACCCACGCTTTTCGTATAGAGTCGAAGATGATCTCCTTATCCCCCTGCTGTAAAATTTTAAATGGATGGTTGGGAAAACGAATGGCTATCATTGAACAAAAGTATTTGCTAATTTTAAAGACTCAATTAAAACATACATTTGGTAGCACTAAAAAATAGCAATGAAAACAAAAGAAGAAATAGTAAAGAACTGGCTGCCCCGGTATACGGGCGAAAAGTTATCGAACTTTGGAGAATATATTTTGCTGACCAATTTTAGCAATTATGTAAACATGTTTGCTGCCATGCATAATGTGCCAGTGGTTGGTCAGGATAAAGCTATGCAATGTGCTACCGCCAATGGCATAACCATTATTAATTTTGGTATGGGCAGCCCCGGCGCAGCTACTGTAATGGACCTGCTTTCGGCCATTGACCCCGAAGCAGTATTGTTTTTAGGTAAATGTGGCGGTTTAAAAAAACGAAATAAAATTGGCGACCTTATATTGCCCATTGCGGCTATCAGGGGCGAGGGAACAAGCAACGATTATTTTCCGCCAGAGGTACCTGCTATGCCTTCGTTTGCACTGCAAAAAGCAATAAGTACTACTATACGCGATTACGAAGTTGACTATTGGACAGGCACCGTGTACACTACCAACCGCAGGGTGTGGGAGCACGACGAAGATTTTAAAGACTATCTGAAAAAGATTAGGGCCTATGCCATTGATATGGAAACGGCCACTATTTTTTCGGTAGGCTTTTTTAATAAAACACCCACCGGAGCACTATTACTGGTAAGCGATCAGCCTATGGTACCCGAAGGTGTAAAGACCGAAGCAAGCGATGCAGCCGTAACCAGTTCGTACGTTGAAAACCATTTACGCATTGGTATTGATAGCTTAAAACAGCTTATCAACAATGGACTTACCGTACGGCATCTTAAATTTTAACAAGGCCCATTAAGTTTGTATTTATATGGACCATCCTTTACTAACTGTAAAAAATTTGTCTATTGATTTTATAAGCAATGGCTTTGTAACCACGGCTGTATCCAATATTAGCTTTTCGGTTGCCAAAGGCGAGTTGTTGGCCATTGTTGGCGAGTCGGGCTCGGGCAAATCGGTTACAGCTTTGTCAATATTACAACTGTTGCCAACACCACCTGCAAAGTATACATCGGGTAAAATTGTATTAACTCAAAAAGGCCAACCGACTAACCTGTTGGCCTGCCATGGCAACCAATTACGTGCTATACGCGGCAACAAGGTGGCAATGATTTTTCAGGAACCAATGAGCTCGCTAAACCCTGTACTATCTTGTGGCAGCCAGGTGGCCGAGGCCTTACGGGCCCATCAAACCATTTCGCCCGAAAAAGCCAAACAGCAAACTATACAGCTTTTTACCAGGGTTGAATTGCCCGATGCAGAAGGCATGTACCATAGATATCCGCATGAACTTAGTGGCGGGCAAAAACAGCGGGTAATGATAGCCATGGCTATTTGTTGTAAACCCGCGCTGCTTATATGCGACGAACCCACTACCGCCCTTGACGTAACGGTACAAAAAAATATTCTGCTGCTAATAAAGCAATTGCAACATCAATACCAAATGGGTGTAATTTTTATTACCCACGACCTTAACCTTGTGGCCGAAATAGCAGATAAGGTAGCCGTTATGTATAAAGGCAAATTGGTAGAGCTAAATACTGCACAGCATGTTTTTACCCAGCCGCAACACCCATATACCAAAGCATTATTGGCATGTAGACCTGCCCTTTATACCAGCCGGCAACGCCTGCCTGTGGTCAGCGATTTTATGCAAGCGACTTACAATGCTATTCCAATTAAAATAATGGAAAATGCTGGCAGCCATCTTTTAAACAATCCTACGTTAGCTACAGAAAAGTCAGCGGATGTTGTAGCAAACAATGGTATTTTACCCCAAAAAATACTGTATATGATAACTGACCTGCAAGTAATATTTGCAGTCAAAAAACGCTTTTTTGGCAAAGCTACAAACCATATAAAAGCTGTAAATGAGGTTAGCTTTGATATAAGGGAAGGTGAGACACTTGGTTTGGTTGGCGAGTCGGGCTGCGGTAAATCCACCCTTGGCCGGGCGTTATTACACTTAATAAAACCTACCGCAGGAAAACTAATATTTGATGGCCTTGACTTAGCCATGGCTACCGCCACAGAATGGAAACAATTGCGCACAAAAATGCAAATCATTTTCCAGGATCCTTTTTCAAGCCTTAACCCACGCTTGTCTATTGGCGCGGCCATTGCGGAACCCCTGGCGATGGTTAACAGTAAGTTGTCAAACGGAGAGCTTAGACAACGCGTTTGCGACCTGCTGGAAAAAGTAGGGCTTAGTGCCGGTCATTACCAACGATATCCCCATGAGTTTAGCGGAGGCCAACGGCAACGAATAGTAATTGCACGTGCCCTCATCCTTAACCCTTCGTTTATTATTTGCGATGAAAGTGTGTCGGCCCTTGATGTAAGCGTACAGGCGCAGGTACTAAATCTTATAAACGAACTGAAAAGAGATTTTGGCTTTACCGCCCTATTCATATCCCACGACCTGGCGGTAGTGCGCTATATAAGCGACCGTATAATGGTTATGCACATGGGCAAAATTATAGAGAGCGGGGCAGCCGAAACCATTTACCACCACCCACAAAGCCCTTATACTAAAAAACTAATAGAAGCCATACCCTCAGGTAAAGTTAGTTTGCCGTTACCATAAAGTATTTTACCGCTACGTTTAACTTACGCTGTAATTAACTATCAACAAATAGTTGATGTACACGACAAATTAATTGCGAGAGGCATTTTTAAGCAGTTCCTTACTGCTAATTCCGTTACATTTATAAGAGTCAATTATTTATTTTAAAGTAAAAACAGTGGGGCGCTCTTATGCTGTAATTAGCATTGGCCACTCATTACAGGGCAAACGTAGCTGCCCTAACATCAGCATAAAAATGAAACTATCGCAATTCGCCTTCGACCTGCCTCTAAACCTGATTGCCCAGCACCCCACCAAAAACAGAGAAGACAGCAAATTGATGATTGTTCATCGCAAAACAGGTGCAATAGAAAACAAGCATTTCAGAGACATTACTGAATACTTTGATGATAAGGATGTTTTTGTGGTAAATAATACCAAAGTGTTTCCTGCCCGCATGTATGGGCGTAAGGATAAAACAGGTGCACTTATTGAAGTTTTTTTGTTGCGGGAACTTAATAAAACCGAACGACTATGGGATGTGGTAGTAGACCCTGCACGCAAAATAAGAGTGGGCAACAAACTGTATTTTGGAGAAGGCAATGGGTTGGTGGCCGAAGTAATTGATAATACTACCAGCCGGGGCCGAACTATAAAATTTATTTGGGAAGGCCTGGAAGATGACTTTAAAAATAAATTGGAAGCCCTTGGCGAAACTCCACTACCAAAATATATAAAACGTAAACCTTTACCTGAAGATCGCGAACGTTTTCAAACCGTATTTGCAAGGCACGAAGGTGCAGTAGCTGCCCCGGGTGCTGGTATGCATTTTAGTTTGGAACTGGTTAAACGTTGCCAGATAAAAGGCATTCGCTTTGCCGAACTAACCCTACATACCGGCATGGGAGCTTTTAGGCCAATTGATGTTGAAGACCTGAGTAAGCATAAAATGGACGCAGAATATTTTGAAGTAACTGATGAAGCATCGATACTGGTAAATAAGGCAAAAAATACAGGTAAAAGAATATGTAGCATAGGTACCACCTCTATGCGGGCACTGGAAAGTAGCTTTACCGCAGGCCATCAATTAAAAGCAAATAATGGCTGGACAAACACCTTTATACACCCGCCCTACGAATTTAATGTGGCCGACAGCCTGGTCACTAATTTTCATTTGCCAAAAACAAATTTGTTTATTATGACGTGCGCCTTTGCAGGCTATGACCTGACTATGGAGGCTTACAAAAAGGCTATAAAAGATAAATACCGCTTTTTTAGTTATGGCGATGCGATGCTGGTATTATAGGGAAGCATGGTTACTTAAAATCCATTCGCTGTACCTTTGCTTTTTAATTGATAACGCCCATGCCCGATGTATTAGGCCATGCAATCAACGACTTTTATTTTAAGCTTTCACCCGGCAGGTTATTAATACATAACAAATTTGGAGAGCCCGATATTATGTCCGTGGCCACCTATTTTAGAAGTGAAGGTGAGTTTCCCCTACTTGAAATGGAAGCGCTTAACAATTGCACCGGCAATGTGCTTGATATTGGGGCGGGTGCTGGTAGCCACGCCCTTTACCTTCAACACAACAATGTTAATGTTACTGCACTGGAGTTATCGCCATTAGCTGCCAATGTAATTAGGCACCGGGGGGTAATAAAAGTAATAAATGACAATGTTTTTCGTTATCACGATGGCACTTTCAACACTATTTTAATGCTTATGAATGGTATTGGACTGACGGCGAATATAGCCGGGCTTCATACATTTTTTGATCATATAAAACCAATGCTGGCCAGCAACGGACAAGTGTTGTTTGATAGCAGCGATGTATCGTATCTATACAATCGGGGGCTTCCCGCCACACCACGGTACTATGGCGAAATAGATTTTAGGTACGAATACAAACGGCGTAAAACTGCCTGGTTTACATGGTTGTATATTGACGCTGGTACCATGCAGACTATTGCCGGCGAGCATGGCTTTATAATGACTGTATTGTTTGAGGATGAGCATGACCAATATTTGGCAAGACTGGTGAAGAACGGTGTGTAGATTTTTTTAAAATGTGTATTTGTTGCGTTTTCAAACCTCCGAGGTTTTAAAAACCTCGGAGGTTTTGAATATTAGCTATCACGATCAATCCTTTTATCCCCGGCCAGTTCTACTACGTTCACAACCAAACCATTGGTAACGAAACTGCGTTTATAGAAGAGCGGAACTATCCCTTCTTTTTGCAAAAAGTAAAAAAATACCTAACCCCTATTGCCCATTTTTATGCATACAGGTTACTACCTCAACACTATCATTTTTTGTTGCAAATAAAAAGCGAGCCCGAGTTGATGTTATGGAAACAGGAACTTATAAAAGAAGGTAAATTACAGGGTACTTTCCCCACCTGCGACCAGTTTGTATTACAACAGTTTTCTAACATGGGCAACAGCTATTGCAAAGCGTTTAATAAAACCTACCAGCGCCATGGGCGATTATTTACCGAAGCTATAAGGCGGCAACAAATTGACAACACCCGGCAATTGGTAAACGTAGTTCGGTATATCCATACGCACAATATGGCACCTATGCCGCATTTTACAAATCAACAGGTTAGCCGAAACTCATACCAGGCCATACTTTCCAATGCATCAACCATTATTCAGCGGTGGCAGGTGCTGGAGTGGTTTAATGGCCATGACGCCTTTATTACACTACACCAGCAACCGGTTCAAAATTTATCGCTACAAAAAAATTGAGATAAATATCCTTTGCCAACGGTTCCACCTGCCGAACAAATCCTTTTAACTCCTGTTATTAAGCCCAAATCAAAAAAAATACCTACTGTTGCATTAACCAACGGCCAAATAAAAGCCGGTAAATGCATACAGCAGCTGGTTTTCACATCAAATATCTATGGTACAAGCCTACAATTTTTTGGCCTCGTGGCAACTGTTTCCCGAAAAAGGAATTTACAACAAGGGCGAACGGCCCAAAAGTGGGATATATAAATTGGATGCGGTAGCAGGCACCAAAGATCTGACTATCTACCACAATTGGGTAACCTTACAAAACGAGGCGTATGCAAGTACTTACACTATTGCAGCCGATGGTGACCTAAACGAATTTGTAGCTTCGGAAGAAGGAAGTATTGTGTTGGCCGATAGAGCACAGGCAGTATTTCCCAGCGGAATTACGTTCGAAATTCACTTTTACAGAAAGGGGGAAGTGGTACTGCACGTGGTACATGAAATATTACCAAATGGGTATTTAAAAGTAATACAGCAGGGTTTTAACGACGATGGTAGCGATTACACCAATAGCGAGGTGTACCATAAGCAAATGAGTGTACTGCCCTATTCGGCGTCGGTATCGGGAGCACTAATTAGGCCAACTGAAGAAGGCGTAATAAAGCACAAAGCACTTACTGCTATGGAAGAGCAAACCAATATGCAGCTTGACCAGATACGTAAACAGATAGAACTACTGGCGCTACAGGCACATGAAATACAGCAGCGCAAAGAGCTTTCGATGAGAATTTACAATGCCAAACTATCCTTTAAACCCAACATAGGGCAGGTATATCATTTATACGAAAAAAAAGATAAGAGTTATACCCTATCAATGGTATCACCTAAAGAATGGGGTAAAGGTGGACCTTATAAGTTTGTGGCCACAGTGCAGCTATTAGCCGACCATACGTGGAAGGAGTTGTAGGGGTGAAAAGTAAAAAGTAAAAAGTAAAAATTATCACCGCTTGTAAACTTGGTGGTTCCAGCCAGAAATTGACGAGTCAACATTTAGCTTTTATCATCCAACAAAAAGACTCACTTCAAAAATCTGACAACTCACCACTCACTTCTCACAACTGACTTCCCTTAATTCAACATTTAAAATTCAACATTTAAAATAACCTCCCAACTCCCGTTCCTTAATTCAACATTTAAAATTCAACATTTAAAATAACCTCCCAACTCACGTTCCTTAATTCAACATTTAAAATTCAACATTTAAAATAACCTCCCAACTCCCGTTCCTTAATTCAACATTTAAAATTCAACATTTAAAATAACCTCCCAACTCACGTTCCTTAATTCAACATTTAAAATTCAACATTTAAAATAACCTCCCAACTCACGTTCCTTAATTCAACATTTAAAATTCAACATTCAAAATAACCTCAAAACTCATAACTCATAACTCAAAACTCCCTAAAGGCCAAACACCCCTTTATTTAAAAGCTTAAGCGTTTCCAGTTTGTATTCGCCGGCTATCAATAACGATATGTTGTGCTTGCTTCCGCCATAGCTAACCATACGCACGGGTATATTGGTAATTGCATCGAACAAGTGCTTCATTACTTCGGGCGATTTAGCTATCTGGTTTCCAACGATTGATACAATGGTTTGGTCTTCATCAATCTCTACATTTCCAAACGCTTCCAGTTCCCGTATTATTTCGTCAAGATGAGTGCGATTATCAATGGTAAGCGACACCGCAACTTCGCTGGTGGTAATCATATCAATAGAAGTGCGGTACTTTTCAAACACCTCAAAAATCTTTCGTAAAAAGCCATAAGCCAGCAACATGCGGCTGCTCTTTATTTTGATGGCCACAATACCATCTTTGGCAGCAACGGCCTTTACGCCAATGCTTCCCGCTTCCTGCAAAATAATGGTGCCCTTTGCATCGGGATCCATGGTGTTTAGCAACCTTACTGGTATATTGTAATGTTGCGCAGGCCAAATAGAGGCTGGGTGCAAAATTTTGGCACCAAAATAGGCCAGCTCCGCCGCCTCGTCAAAGCTTAGTTGCTCAATAGGCAGGGTTTTTGTAACCACGCGGGGGTCGTTGTTATGCATGCCGTCAATATCGGTCCAAATTTCGCAAACACTGGCGTTAATAGCAGCCGCAATTAACGAGGCACTATAATCGCTTCCGCCACGCTTTAAATTATCCACTTCGCCTTTGCTGTTGCGGCAAATGTAGCCTTGGGTTACAAATAGTTTTTGGCCCTGGTTAGCATGCAACAACTGGCTTAGTTTTACTTTAATAATGCCTATTTGCGGTTCCTCGTAACTATCTATCTGCATAAACTCAAGGGCAGGCAGCAGCACATGGTCAATACCTTCTTCGTACAGGTAAGCCGAAAAAAGTTTAGTGCTCATTAGCTCGCCCTGTGCAAGAATATCTTTATTAAGGGCTTCGCTGTACGATATTTTAAGTATAATATTTAAAAACTCAAAGTGTTCCGCTAGTATAATGTTAACCTGTGCCCTTGCATTTTCGGTTTTTAACAGGGCGGGAACAAATTGCCTGTAATGCGCTTCCAGTTCATCTATCTTTTTTTTTGCCTCTCCCCTTTCGTTATTGGCCAATCCGTTACTTATGGCTATTAGCATATTGGTTGTTCCGCTTAAGGCACTTAATATTACAATGGTTGGCTCTTCATTTCGGGTTACCAGTTTAGCTACACCATGCATTCTTTCGGGCTTGCCAACGCTGGTACCTCCAAACTTCATTACTTTCATATCACATTTTTTTAGGGAGTGCAAATATATACGACTGTGACCATACCAATGGCTAACATCCGCACGTAAAACTGTAGTGCATTTCATTAGTGTTGCCCATACCTGCGAACCCAATGTTGGAATGAAGTAATCAAAATTTACTTTGTTACAAATACCACTACACAAAACGGCGTAATTTTTATTGCCAGTTGCTGACCTGCAGGCACTGCCCCATTAAAAATAACAGGCTTCCAGCTATGGGCCAGTTCTTTTACTGCACCAGCATTGTATAAACACGGTCACCATTTGTGCCAGCCAAAGCTTACGCCCCTTAAAACTACCGGCTTTTGATGTGTATTTTAACTGTGTGGCTTTACCTGCAGGGTATCATATTTTTTACGGTTATTGCGTAGGTGGCTAAAACCAATATGACAGAAATAAGAATGCAAATCGTTTTTTTGGTAGTAAGTTATGGCATAGTGCTTACCCATAAAACGAGGCTGTGTTTGTTGCTGAATAAAGCTAAAAAAGTATAAGAGTGCGACGCCACTGAAGCCCATTATTGTTCTTCTGCCCGGCCCCAAAAAAACCCGTGATAAAAGCACGATGCCGCACTTTTGGCGCGGCATCGTTTCCAAAATTATTGTGCAACCTGTTAGCTAAGTTTGGCCTTTAGGTTTTCGTCAATAGCATCTAAAAACTCCTCGGTGTACAGGTAATCGGTGCCATGTTCTACTTTGGGTTTAATAGTAATGGCCAGGTCTTTGGTCATTTTTCCGCTTTCTACGGTTTCAATACACACTTGCTCAAGGGTGGTACAAAAATTTATAAGTGGCTGGTTATTATCCAGCTTTCCGCGAAACTCCAAACCGCGTGTCCATGCAAAAATGGAGGCAATGGGGTTAGTGCTGGTTGGTCGCCCTTTTTGATGCTCGCGGTAGTGACGGGTTACCGTTCCATGGGCAGCTTCGGACTCCATAACAGTACCATCGGGGGTAACCAATGTAGAGGTCATTAGCCCCAGTGAGCCAAAGCCTTGGGCTACGGTATCGCTTTGCACATCGCCATCGTAATTTTTGCAGGCCCATACAAAATTACCATGCCATTTAAGGGCACTTGCTACCATGTCATCAATCAGGCGATGCTCGTAGGTAATACCTGCTTCGGTAAACTTAGCTTTAAACTCGCCCTGGTAAATTTCTTCAAAAATATCTTTAAAGCGGCCATCGTATTTTTTTAGGATGGTGTTTTTGGTAGATAGGTACAGCGGCCACCCTTTCATAAGCGCCTGGTTAAAACATGCGCGGGCAAAGCCTTTTATACTTTTGTCGGTATTGTACATGGCAAGTGCCACGCCATCACCCTTAAAATTATATACTTCAAACTCCTGTACGGTTCCATCTTCGCCCTCAAATTTTACGGTAAGTTTTCCTTTTCCTTTGGTAACAAAATCGGTAGCGCGGTATTGATCGCCAAAGGCATGGCGGCCAATGCAAATGGGGGCTGTCCAGTTGGGTACCAATCGTGGCACATTGTTCATTACAATTGGCTCGCGAAACACCGTACCATCTAAAATATTGCGGATAGTTCCGTTAGGCGAACGCCACATTTGCTTCAATCCAAATTCTTCTACCCTTTGCTCGTCGGGTGTAATAGTGGCACATTTAATACCTACCCCAAATTGCCTGATGGCATTGGCAGCATCTATGGTTACCTGGTCGTTTGTTTCGTCGCGATATTCAATGCCAAGGTCATAATATTTTATGTCGAGGTCAAGGTAAGGAAGTATCAATTTATCTTTAATAAATTTCCAAATGATACGGGTCATTTCATCGCCATCTAATTCAACCACAGGGTTGGCCACTTTTATTTTTTCTGCCATGGTATTTTGTTTAATGTTAAAAAACGGCTACAAATGTAAGGTTTGATCTTTTTTGAAATATTAAAACATTTACCTTTTAAAGCCGTATAATTAAATTTATCATCGTTATGCGAACATATAATTCAACCTTTATTAGTTGGTTTTTGATTGGTATTTTGTTGTTGCTTGCTGCCTGCGCAAAAGAAAAAACAACAATTTCTCCGGTAATTATTTCGCCACCAATAGTGGTGCAACCGCCTTTACCAACCGTTGATACCTTACAAACAAATATCTTGCATTGGGCGATGCTTACACCTTAAGGGCAAAACGTAGTATATAATGCACGGTTTCCTTCCCAAACTGCTGCCAGGCTTTTGCAGCAATACAATATATTGGTTAAACCGCCTGTGTACCTTGCTACTGGCGGTTGGCCCACTATCAACCTGCTTAACGCTATAGCGGCTTCCAACCTGCAACCCTCCTACGACTTTATAGCATATTAATTGGTGTGAACGATCAGTACCAAACAAGAGATACCACTAGCTACCGACTGAACTTTACCCATGTATCAGACAAGGCTGTGTTTTTAGCGGGCAACAGAAAATCCCGGGTATTTATATTGAGCATTCCCGATTATAGTGCTACCTCCTTTGTGCCCATGGAAAATAGAGAAACCACCAGCCTTCAAATAGACCAATTCAATAAAATAAACAAAGAAGTTGCAGAAGGTTATGATATTTCGTATACCGATATTGCCACCGGCAGCAGGGCTGCAGCTACTGATAAAACATTGCTTGCCAGCGACAGCCTTCATTATAGCAGATTGGAATATCTTAGGTGGACTTTGCTGTTATTGGCCAAAGTAAGTGCCGCTTTAAGGTAGCTTTTCAATGTATAAATAGTTGCTTTTTTTGTTTAAAAAAATGCAAAGAGTATCATAGATTTTTTTTGCATGCGAAGCAGTTTTAAAAGATCCGTATTGTTTTTTTAAAAGCTATCCGCTATTTAAAAAAGTATTTTTTGGCCAAATAATAGTACTAATTTAAAGCTGTCGTTGCAATTTGCTTTATGGCCATAGAGGTTGCACACCCGTTTAACTGCCCGTTCCACTGGTGTTAGCCGGCTGGGGAATTAGCCGGGCGGGCGTGTACATTTAGTTTATCATTCAGCATATTGCAGCAAGCATTATATATTGAAAACAAGTAATGGTTACCCGCTATTTAGTTCATTAAATGCAGAATATAAAATCAAGATAAAAAAAGCTGAATAAAATTACCACAAGTAAAAGAGTGCTACCTCTAGGGTCATAGAGGCAGGCTGCAACCAGTTATGAAAACTGTTATAAAGCCCGGTTCCAAAATATTAGCATCTGATTGCGGATAGTCGTGAAACAACTTCAATTCAAAATAAAGAATCGTCATTCATTTTTAAAAATTTAAAGAGATTGCCGAATGGATATTGTAGAATACAAAAAAAATGTAGCCTGCGTGTACACCAAAAGCCGAAGCCACTGGAGAGGTTGGCTGCAACAACATTATGCAACGGTATCGTCGATATGGCTTATCATTTATAAAAAAGAATTAGACATACCCAGCGTTTACTACCCCCAAGCAGTTGATGAAGCATTGTGCTTTGGGTGAATAGACAGCAAGCCCAACAAGCGCGACAACCAAAGCTATTACGTATTTTTTAGCCAACGTAACCCAAAAAGTAACTGGAGTTTGGTTAACAAACTAAAGATTAAATAGCTATTGGCAGAAGGCCTTTTGGCTGAAGCTGGTTTAGCAACGATAGTTCTTGCCAAACAAACCGGCACATGGACGGCGCTTGACCAGGCTAGTGCGTTAATCGTTGCACCCAAAATGAATGCTTTGTTTGACCGAAATGCGGACGCCAAAGCTAACTGGAATATGTTTCCACCATCTACAAAACGAGGCATATTGGAGTGGATTTATAACGCAAAATCACCAGAAACTAAATTGAAACGGATAAATGAAACAGTACAGCTAGCGGCCAAAAACGAGCTGGCCCTTCAATGGACTGCAAAAAATTAATATACCCGAAGTGCTATCGGTAAGGACATTTTAGAAGCATGTTACTGCCAGTTAAAATAGCAGCAACAGCAGGCCCTGGTAATTATTAGTTTACTATCAACACCGGAATTTTTAACTGGTGCCGCACCTTTTCTACAGTTTCACCATACAGATAATCCATTAACCCGCTATGGTGGTGGGCACCCATTACCAGCATATTGGCGTTGGCATCTTTTACAATCCGAACAATTTCTTTGGTGCGGTCTCTAAAGCCTAATTCCCCTTCCGTTTTATAACCAAGGTCTTGCAATTGTTGTACATACGATAACAGGTGCTGCCGGTCCTTGCGGGTTTCTTCATCGTCGCTTACCGGCCCCAGCACCCTTGCCGATGCACTTTCAACAATATGCACCAACAGGTAAGTGGTTTGCTTACTTCCCTGGGATAAGGCATGGGCTATCAGTTTTTCGTCGTTGTGGCTAAAGTCGAGCGCCACCGCAATACAATTTAGCGATGGGATGGTAAAATTTTGCAGGCGTGCAGCATCTTCGTGTATTCGAACTGCACCCACACGTTCTTTCTTTTTTATAATTGGCAATAACGTCATCAAAACAAATAACACGGCGAAAAATACCGCCGAGGCTACTATTACTAACCTGGTAATAAGGTTGCCATCTTCTGCAAAAACCGATATTATTTCCGAAGCCACCAAACGTACATTCAGGTATACCAACACCGCTGCTATTAACCACGCCAATGTTTTAACGTGCCATTTGATAGCAAACTGACCCATCGTTTTTTTATCGCTGACAAAATGTATGAGCGGTATAATGGCAAAGCCAAGCTGAAGGCTTAATACCACCTGGCTAAGCACTAACAAAGCATCTACCTTTTCTTCCCCCATGATAGCTATTACAAGTACCGCCGGCACAATAGCCAGCAAACGGGTAATCAGCCGTCGTATCCACGGGTTTATGCGCAGGTTCAGGTATCCCTCCATTACAATTTGCCCGGCCAGTGTACCCGTTACCGTACTGCTTTGGCCTGCTGCTATAAGCGCCACGGCAAACAAAATGGGGGCAAACTTGCTACCCAACAAAGGCTGTAATAAACGGTGCGCTTCTCTCAGTTCGGCCACATCGGTATTGCCTGTGGTATAAAAAGCGGCAGCAGCCAAAATAAGTATAGCAGCGTTTACAAAAAATGCGGCGTTAAGTGCTATAAAAGTGTCGATATTATTAAATTTCAGGGCCTGCTTAATGGCCATTGGGCTATTGGCTATTTTGCGGGTTTGCACCAATGCCGAATGCAGGTATAAATTGTGAGGCATTACCGTGGCGCCAATAATGCCTATAGCTATATACAACGCATTATTGTTGGGTATTGTAGGCACAAAGCCCTTCACAATATCGCCCAAATGGGGTTTAGCTAAAATCATTTCAATAAAAAAAGAGCCACCAATAATTACTACCAGGGTAATGATAAACGCCTCCATTTTGCGCATGCCCAGCTTTTGGAGGTATAATAGCAAAAGCGTATCCAGTGCCGTTATACAAACACCCCAAATTAGCGGCATACCAAATAACAACTGAAACCCTATGGCCATTCCCAGCACTTCTGCCAGGTCGCAGGCAGCAATGGCTATTTCGGCCAGCAGGTAAAGGAAAAAATTGACAAAGCGCGGATATGTTTCGCGGTTGGCCTGCGCCAAATCGCGCCGGCGTACAATACCAAGTCGTGCACTTAACCCTTGTAACAGCAGCGCCATCAGGTTACTCATCAGTAATACCCAAATAAGTTTATACCCAAACTGCGCCCCACCGGCCAAATCGGTGGCCCAGTTTCCGGGGTCCATATAGCCTACACTAACCAGGTAGGCCGGCCCCATATAAGCCAACAGGCGCCGCCAGCCTTTTTGCTTCGTAGTCACATCTATACTTTCGTGCACTTCACTTAACGATGCATCACTTTGCAATCTGCTCATAAAAGGTTACTGTGGTTTTACAAATAAAGTATGTGCCAGTTGCTGGCTAATAGAAAACGGAGGCTGATCGCGTAGCTGAATTTCAATGGAATGATCAAAATGAAATTTCTGTACAATTTTTAAAATAGTTCCAATAGCAATATTCTTGTGTCCTAACAGGTCTAACAATTCGCTCGACTGGCTCCCTACGGCACAAACCTTTGCCCAACAACCCGTTTCAAATTCGGATAGCATTACTTGTTTCACCTTTTCCATTTTGCCATTTACATCGGGTATGGGGTCGCCATGTGGGTCAAACCGGGGGTGCAAAAGGTATTCATCTAATCGCTCAATCAACAAATCGCTGGTAATATGCTCCAACTCTTCGGCTATATCGTGCACCTCGTTCCACCCAAACCTAAGGTTGTTTACCAAAAAATACTCCCATAACCTGTGTTTGCGTACAATAGTCAATGCCAGTTGGTTGCCCAATGTACTTAGCTTAAAGCCATGATACCTTTCGTACAACAGCAGGTCTTTCGCCTTTAGCTTTTTTAGCATATCGGTTACCGATGCCGGCCGGGTTTGAAGGCGTACAGCCACATCGGTGGTGGTAACCATATTGCCATGTTGCTGCAAATGAAAAATGGCCTTTATGTAATTTTCTTCACTTACTGTATAACTCACAAGCTTTAAATTAATTTTTAGACAAATCTAAAATATTTGAATGCATTGGCAAAAAATTAAAGTTATACTGCTCAAAAATGTAGTTTATAAAAAGCCCAATTATTATAAAAGCCTCCATTTACCTGCCATTGAAAATATATTGGGATGCTATTCACCTAATTTTGCCTTTCAATTCAACAATGTATGCGTTCTTTTTTGCTGTTTTTGGCGGTCATCTTACTCACCTGCAGCCAATGTAAAAACAAAACCCGCTCATTAAGCGGTACCGATCCAATTGAGATTACAGATTTTTTAGAAGCTTTTGCAACGGCAACATTACCAGTGGTTATTGTTGACACTAACATGAATGTGTATACCGATACTACCACTATTAGTTATAGCATCTTCACCTCCTTTTTTTCCGACAGCATACTAACCAACGTTTTTGCAGACACCAACAAACTGGTAATACACCCAATTAAAAAATTTACGGTAACCGATAAAGAAACTTACCTGCTGGTTTATGCCAGCCAACGCCAAAAGGAGGCTGTACTATTGCTGGTATTAAATAAGGACAAAAAATTTTCGGCAGCCATGCCGCTATTAACCACCAATAGCAACAGTAAAATGATTACCTCGGCCACGCTTGACAAAAACCTTGGCGTTACCATATACGACGACTGGAGTGAAAATGAAACGGCCTATTATAAACGTATTACCTACGGCTACAATGATGTGGGCACTTTTACCCTTTTACTAAATGAAACCAACTTTATAGCAGAGAAAACGCTGGGCGACTCGAACCCCATTGATACTTTTCCGCAAAAAAATAAACTGAGTGGCGATTACAGCACGGGCAAACAAAACTTTTTAGCCATGCGCGATGGTGACGATGCCCAATCGTATCAATTTTTTTTACACTTTAACACTGGTAAGCAAAATGAATGCGGCGGCGAATTGCGCGGCCGGTTAAAATTTACCACTGCTAATACTGCCCTGTTTAAGGAAAAGAATAATACTTGCGAAATAGCTTTTACATTTAAGGGCGATAAGGTAACTTTTAAAGAATTGGGAGGTTGTGGCAACTTTAGAGGTATACAATGTTTTTTCAATGATTCGTATGTAAAAAAGAAAACCCAAAAGCCATCAAAAATAAAATAACTACTTCCAGGCCACTTTTTATGAAAACTTAAAAAATGGGTAAATCAATGATTTAGCCAAATTTTATGTACAATTGCACTCCAAATTCACGTACTTGTTTTTAACCCACATAATTTAACTGCGCTGAATGCGTTAATAAACCGGTGAAAATTTTAGCTCATACCACCTACTAATGGCCTACCCTTTTTTATTTAAAATTTATTTAGTTAACCCTTAGCATGCCTGCAAAAAATGTATGGTTTAAATTTTTTATGCAGCTACAACATTATATACAATCACAGGCGATTCAATTCAACTTTCATCTTTTATGAACTTTAGAAAATTTGTAGTTCCCTACTCTATCGACGACCGGTATCAAAAAAAGGCAGCTTATTTCTCTATGGAATTTGCTATTCATCAACCCCTAAAAATATACAGTGGCGGCCTTGGATTTTTAGCTGGCTCCCACTTACGCAGTGCTTACGAGCTTAAGCAGAATATGATTGGCATTGGTATTTTATGGAAGTACGGTTATTACGACCAGGCACGCAACCAGGACCAAACCCTGCAGGTAACCTGGATGGAAAAGAGCTACAGCTTTTTAGAAGAAACGGGAATCAAATACCAAATACTTATTCACGACCACCCGGTTTGGGTTAAGGTAATGTATTTGAACCCCGAAACATTTAAGAGTGCTCCGCTATTTTTACTAAGCACCGACGTACCCGAGAACGATTATGTTTCGCAAACCATTTGCCACCGCTTGTACGATGGTAATGTAAGCACCAAAGTGGCCCAATATATTTTGTTGGGTGTTGGTGGCGCCAAATTAATTGACGAGTTAAATTTTAACCCCGATAAATACCACCTGAACGAGGCGCACGGTTTATCGGCAGCTTTTCATCTTATCAATAAATTTAAGAGCTTGCCAAAGCTAAAGGAGCTATTGGTGTTTACTACTCATACCCCCGAAGAGGCGGGTAATGAAAAACATGACATTTATTTATGCCATAAAATGGGCTATTTCTGCGGCCTTTCTATTGATGAGGTGCGGAAAATGACGGGTATAGCTGACGACCAGTTTAACCACAGCCTGGTAGCCTTGCGATTTGCAAAAATTGCCAATGGCGTATCCGCATTACACGGCCATGTAAGCCGCGAAATGTGGAGCCATTACCCAGGCATCTGCCCCATTATTTCTATTACCAACGCACAAAACTGGCATTATTGGGCCGACAAACAATTATATAAGGCAAGAGAAGAGGGCAACGACGTAGTGTTTGACGATCGCAAACAATATTTAAAAAAGAGGGCTTTTGAAATTGTGGCCGACCAAACCGGAAAGCTGTTTGACCCCAATGTGTTAACTATTGTATGGGCCCGCAGGTTTGCCGGGTACAAACGTGCCGAGTTTTTAACCCGCGACCTTGAACGATTTAATAAACTGACCAGCAACACCAAATATCCTGTACAGTTTATTTGGGCAGGTAAGCCTTACCCGTTGGACTATCCGGCGATTAGCGACTTTAATCACCTGGTGCATTTAAGTAAATCGAATAAGCACATGGCGGTAGTAGTTGGGTACGAATTGGCGCTTAGCAAACGATTAAAGCAGGCTTCGGATATATGGCTAAATAACCCACGTGTGCCCCGCGAAGCATCGGGCACCAGTGGTATGACGGCTGCCATGAACGGCTCAGTAAACTTTAGTACCGACGATGGCTGGGTACCCGAATTTATCAATCACGGAAACAATGGCTTTGTAGTGCCAAAAGCTGATTATGAAAATATGCATGTACATGAGCAGGATAATTACGATTTAAATAAAATGTACGAGATTTTGGAAAATGAAATATTGCCGGTGTACTACGACCATAAAGATACCTGGCGCCAGATCATTAAAAATGGTATGAGGGATGTGCGTTTCCAGTTTGACAGCAACCGCATGGCCCACGAATACTACGAAAAATTATACGGGTATTAATAACTTACGCTGTTACTAAACAAAAAACCGGTTGTAGTTAACCGGTTTTTTTATGCCCTTGGGTAAATAAAAACAGTGTATGTTGATGTGACCAGTAATAATATACTAACCAATTTTAAGAAATAAGAAGGTTAAAAATATCAGGAAGAACAGGTTTATCGATGAACGGCAAACTTAAGCCCGCCGATTTCTTTCAAAAATTATACGTGTGAATAGCTCAAATTTTTATTCAAAAAAAACCGGATGCAAAAAGCCGGTTTTTTTTGCCCTTAGGTAGATGAATACATTTTATTGTTGTTGTGGCTGGCAAATACATCATGAACAAATTGTAAAAACCAACAGCTGACACAGCCCCACAGCCATTACGATTGTGATAAAAACAAAAAAGGGCCAGGATAGAAATCCAGCCCGATTTTTATCCAATATTCTATGAAAAACCATTTATATAGATGGTGGCTGAAACCAGTTAGTTGCAACGTAATTTAAAAATAAATGCCTCAATATCAATAAGATATAAAATTTTCGGATGCAACTTTTTAGTAAAAAATGTCAACCATGGCAAACTTTTATTTTAATGCATGGCGGCTACCTGTTTGGGAAATAATTGTTGATTGCAACAGTACGCAAGTACTTTTGTTATGGCAGGTAACAACTAATAAAACCAAACGGAAATGGCAAATAAGATAGTAGTAGCTGTAAGTGGCGCAAGTGGAAGCATTTATGCAAAATTGTTAATTGAAAAGCTGCTACAGGCAAAAAACCAATGGAACGAACTGAGTGTAGTAATGAGTAACAACGCTAAAGAGATTTGGCAATCCGAATTGGGAAACGACGATTACCTGCACTACCCGGTCAGGCACTTTGATAAGTACGATTTTGGCGCTCCCTTTGCTTCGGGGTCGGCAAAATATAATATTATGATAGTGGCACCCTGCAGCATGGGCACCCTGGGCCGCATAGCCCATGGTGTAAGCGACGACCTGCTTACCCGGGCGGCAGATGTTATTTTAAAAGAAAGGCGAAAATTGATACTAATGGCCAGAGACACTCCCTACAGTCTCATCCACATAAAAAATATGGAGTTGGTAACATTGGCCGGGGGCATTATTTGCCCAGCCACCCCATCGTTTTATAGCAACCCCACTACCATTGAAGAAGTAGCTGCCACTGTAGTTGACCGCGCTATTGACCTGGCTGGTATAGACATAAGTAGCTATAGGTGGGGTGCATAAAAAATAGTTGAGCGTCAACTAATTATTTTCTTTCGAACAAAAACAAACACTAGCAAGCGTTGGTTTTTAAGATGGCGTCCTTTATTGACAGTTAGCTAATGGTTTATAACCTACGTTAGATTTTATTCATTAACGTGATAAATAACGGTATTATTTTGAATAAACTTTAATATATAGATTTGTTATTCACTAAACTAACGATTGATTTTATGCCAGTTGAAACCATGTTTTCGCTAACCGAACAGCTATCCACTATTGGAATCTCGCCTAATGCACACGTTTATTACCAACAAACACCCCAACAACTTATTGAGCAAACGCTACACCGGCACCAAGGCACTTTAAGCGATACCGGGGCGCTGGTTATTAATACGGGCAAATTTACCGGCCGAAGCCCGCAGGACCGGTTTATTGTACTTGACTCTGTTACCCGCAACGCAGTTAATTGGAACACCATTAACCAACCCATTAATGAAGCCTACTTTAGCCGGTTGCAACAAAAAATGGTAGCGTACTTTAATTATAGCAACGAGTTTTGGGTTCGAGATGCATTTGCCTGTGCCGACACGCGCTATAGGTTAAACATACGGGTGATAACCCAAAAACCATGGAGCAGCCTTTTTGCTTACAACATGTTTTTACGCCCCACCAGGCAAGATCTGGATACCTTTGAACCCGAGTGGATGGTGCTGCAGGCCGAAGACGTATTAGCCGATCCCCAAACAGAGGGAACAAGAAAAGAAAATTTTACCATTATATCGTTTGCGCACAAAACCATATTAATTGGGGGCAGCGGCTACACCGGCGAAATTAAAAAAAGCATTTTTTCTGTATTGAATTTTGTACTACCCTACTATCATAACCTGCTAAGCATGCATTGCAGCGCCAACGTAGGCAATGAGGGCGATACAGCTATATTTTTTGGTTTAAGTGGTACCGGCAAAACCACATTAAGTTCCGACCCCGACCGTAAACTAATTGGCGACGATGAACATGGCTGGGCCAATAACTCGGTATTTAATTTTGAAGGCGGCTGCTACGCCAAAACAATAGGGTTGCAGAAAGAAAACGAACCCGGCATATTTAGCGCAATAAGGCAAGGCGCCCTTGTTGAAAACACCGTGTTTATGCCCGGCAGTAACCACATTAACTTTAACGACAGCAGCATAACCGAAAATACGCGGGTAAGCTATCCACTATCGTTTATAAACAATGCCATTGAGCCATCAGTTGCCGGGGTGCCCACCAACGTATTTTTTTTAACCTGCGATGCTGCAGGTGTTTTACCGCCCATTAGCCGCTTAACCGTTGGCCAGGCAATGTACCAGTTTATGAGCGGCTACACTGCCAAGGTAGCCGGTACCGAAGAAGGCATTAAAGAACCCAAATTAACTTTTAGCGCCTGCTTTGGCGAACCGTTTATGCCACTACACCCTGCTTTTTATGCCAAAATGCTGGGTAAAAAATTAGCGGATCAGCAGGTACAGGTATGGTTGGTAAACACCGGCTGGAGCGGCGGAACCTACGGGATTGGTAGCCGTATAAAACTGGCCTATACCCGCGCTATGATTAACGCGGCATTGCGGGGGCAATTACATCAGGTTGACTTTGCAACACACCCGGTATTTGGCTTTCGGTTTCCGTTAAGTTGCCCCGGTGTTCCGGCCAAAATACTAAACCCACGCAATACCTGGAAAGATAAAGCGGCTTATGACGTAATGGCTAAAACGCTCGGCTTACAGTTTATTAACACTTTTGAAAAGTTTTCAAATGGCGCCTCCGCTGAAATATTGGAAGCAGCTCCTAACATTTAAAAAAATATTTTTACCATTAATAATTTTGTTTAGATTTATTTAATATTTTAAACATAATATCTAAACGACCTTTGCCTTTGCTTGCTAAATGTTGATCCCGCAATTCGTTGCGGGGTTTTTTGTTTAAATGAAAACGATCTTCGGCAACAATACCAATTTCTATCTGCAGGCACAGGCGCCTAACATTCAACGGAGAAATATTTAAAGCATAATGGAGCTAGATTATATTGAATTAAATGGCATTGAACACACAAATTGCCAAATATACAAGCTTAAGTGCGCCGCTTTTTTGCCTTGTCAGGGTTTTATACAACGGGTAAATTGAAGGATGTTTCCCCGATTGTAGGATACACCTAAGCGTAGGCATAACTGTCCGGTAAGCAAAAAACAAACCATTTACACCTGGTCACTGCCAACAATCCAAACGAATGCAAAAATTCCTATCTTGAAAATAAAATCTAAGCTCGGCTGCGGCAACACGCGGTAAACTTTACAATCCCTAGTCAGCAGCAGCACCCTCCTTATACGTAATTAAAAATAAACCATCCTCTACTCAATATTTTATGAATACACATTTTCAGACTATTTTATTAATCCTGGCATTATTACTTCTCTCGTGTAGTAACGGTGAAACAAATAAAAATCAAGAAGCAGATAAGAGTGAACGGTTTTATTCAGAGGCTAATAAAGCTGTTTTAGACATGGAATTTAACACCGACCGGAAAATGCTTACTAACGACTTCATGACCTGGTATAGTTACACTTACTACAACGTCCGCTTATCTCAGAATTTTATTGGCTTAGACCTTGATTCGTCGATGATAGAAAAGAAAGCTTTTTTAAACAAGCTTATAGAGGCTAATGTGGTTGCTTTTAAAATTAAAGTTACAAAAGGGAAACCAGTTTATCAACTATTTGAGTTGAGTTCAGACGATGAAAATATTGGAATTTGTAGTAAACAAATGGCAGTAACTGAGAAAGAGCATTTTGATATGGAAGGCGAAAATATGCCAATCTTTAGTTTCACAGATTTAAACGGTAAGTTCTACGACAACTCTTCAACAAAAGAAAAAATTATTGTAATAAAGTGTTGGTTTATCCGTTGTGTAGCTTGTGTAAAAGAATTCCCTGAATTGAACAGCCTTGTTGACAACTATAAAGACAGAAAGGATATTCAATTTGTTAGTTTGGCTATGGACACAAAGCAAGATTTAAAAAATTTTCTTCAGAAAAAAGAATTTAGATATGCAGTAGTTCCCGATATGAAGAATTTCATGGTTAATCAATTACGAATAACTGGATATCCCACACATGTGCTTGTTGGCAAGGACGGAAAAATTATAAAAGTCGTAAATAAAATAGAAGACCTTTTACCATTTATAAGTGAAGAGGATAAAAAAGGTTAATATAGATTTGTACGATAAAAGGATTGTGTCAATACCAGCCGCAGGTAGCTTACAAATGCCACAACACTTTTGCAACAATAAATAAAAAAGTAACTACAAACGGCCTTACCTCGTAACTTAACTAGTACACCTTTACCGTATACACCTAAACTTTTAAACCTGGTAATTTCGTTTACTACCAATAAAAGAACTCGTTGAACTATCCCTCAAAACCATTGTGGTTGAACGGAATAAATTTCTTAAAGTAAAAAGAAGCATAGATACCAATGTGTACTTTATTGAAAGTGGCAGCGTGAGAATTAACTGACTGCCATTTGTCTGCATCAGCCTTATTGTTACCTCCGCATTTGCGCAGGTAGTTTTTGAGAAAAAGAAACTATCTACTTTTTAAATTCCAGTCGTTGTATTGATAATCACGTAACTATCAACGGCCGTAAACACCAATAATCCATAAATGAACTATCAGCGCCAAAATTGTCGGTGGTGTGGCCACCAACAATACCCAAAATTGTGGTTGGTGAGGCCACCAACAACGCCCGAATACTGCCGACTGAATTGAACCGGTACATATGGCCCGGTTGGCCAATGTAGCGGGCAAAAAAGCACCGGCAATGACACAAAGTAAAGTACTCAAAACCCTCTTGCTATTTTACATACATCAAGCACTGCCAAACAACAAATACCAATAAGTTACAAATATTTTTAAAGAAGTCATAATTGAAGTTTTGGAAGTCTTTGTATGCCCTTCCCAATGGCCTGGTCAAAAGGGCGTTAGTTATATCTTTTATCAATTTTGGGCACTAAGGCAGGCAGGTGTAAGAAAAATACGACTATGGCTACTACGGTAATCTATCAACTAATCCAATTGACTTTGAGTGTTCAATTGCATCGCGGCTGTGTTCAAAATGGCAAACTGGTACACCGGCAGTTCGTATCTGTTGTATTAACCTATGTACATTTAAAATGTTTTTTTCGTACACGTGGCGCAGGTACACACACCGCACACGGTCAGGAAAATGTGCAACCACGCTTGCGTAAATATGTGGATCCATTTGGGAATCATCGCCCAGCAAAATAAAAACCTGGCTGGGGTAGGCTTCCATAACGCGAACAATGCGGGTAAATTTAGTAGCATGTTTGTTATTGCCTGTTTTTAATAACTGGGTAAACGTTTTTAGCTGGTTAAGCAGAAAAACGCCTTTGGGCAGCTGGTTTTTAAGGGTAAACTCCTGTAAAAAGCTGTACAAATTCCACTCGCTGCTGCTAACATAAAAAAAAGGGTTGGGCTGCTGTGTGGTAGCATGCGCCGCCGATAGCAACTGGTAGTGTTTTACCACCCCATCAAACGGGCGGCGGGTATGGGCATTACGGGTAAAAAGTACATACAGGCGCTTGCAAATATTGGTAGAGTGGGAAATAAGAAAGGTGTCGTCAATATCGGAAATAATACCAAACCCGTTTTCATGGCTTACTACAATATGTCCTTCACCTACCGCACGTGGTGGCAGGCTGCCACCCTTGCGGTGTACAAGCGATACCTGTACTAAATGGTAACCCGGTAACGGCACCGTAGCTGGTGAACCTACAAAACGAAAAAAACCATCTTTAGCAGTACGGGTTTCCAGCGTAATATTTTGCCATTGCATAATTACTATGCGGTTGGCCATTGGCGATACCATAAACGACCGGATAAGTGCCAGCGAATTAGTCCAAATGTTTCCACGATATTTTTTGCGTGGCAACGGGCTTAGCCTTAATACATGCCCCATTACCATTACATGATGGGCAGTTGCATAACCCTGATACACCTTTACCACTGGCTTTACCGAAAGGCGTAACCAAAGGAATAATTTTTGTTGGAGCCTCGTGATAATATTTGGCCGCCGCTTATTTTCGTTTATCTTAATTGAAGTTTGCATAAAGCCAATTACATTTTAATCCAAAAAAATGGACACCACGGTTCAGCACTTGTTATTTATCATAAATCCCCAATCGGGAAGTAAAAAAACCAACGATTATCAACAACTGGTAAAGCAATACTTTGAAGCGCTGCAACACAAAATAACTATTTATACACTACAAGGTAAAAACGATGTGCCAGCTATAAAAAAACTAATTGCCAATACCAACCCCCATAAAATGATAGCCGTTGGTGGCGATGGTACGCTTAACCTGGTTGCTGAAATATTATTGGGCTCAAAAACGCTTATGGGTATTATTCCGGCAGGCTCCGCAAACGGCATGGCAAAGGAGTTGGGCATACCCGAAAATTTTAATGAGGCAATGTTGCTTGTTGTAAATGGAACTGGCAGAGCAACTGATTTAATAAGTATAAACAATAGCTCAATAAGCCTACACCTTAGCGACCTTGGCCTTAATGCCCGACTGGTAAAATATTTTGAAAAAGACAACCTGCGCGGCAAACTGGGTTATGCTAAAGTGGCTTTTAAAATATTTTGGGAGCGGCGCAACATGCGGGTTACCATTACCGCCAACGGCAAAAAAATTAGCCGGGTTGCCTTTATGGTAGTGCTGGCTAATGCAAGTAAATACGGCACAGGCGCCGCCATTAACCCCATAGGCAACTTGTTTGATGGCCTATTTGAAATTGTAATTGTAAGAAAACTGGCAGTATTGGAGATACTAAAAATGTGGTTTAAGCCTAAACCTTTTAAAAAGGAAAACATTGAAATAATACAGGCAACCCAGGTACTTGTTGAAACGCGGCGCGGGGTTCACTTTCAGGTTGATGGGGAGTATAAGGGAAAACTTACCCGGGTTACGGCTAAAATATTAGCCGGCAAATTACAATTGATAGTACCAGACAATTATAAATAACAATCATATCCACTGAAAATCGGTGGTCTTTTCCAGTTGATTAAAGGCGGCAGCGGCAAAAACTGGTGGAGATGCAATTTTTCGTTTTTCAGTATCCATCCAAGCCCCATCTACGGTAATAATGGCGGCCAGTTTTTCAATGTTTTTCCATATTTCGTGAACGATTGTCCAGCGGCCCAAATCGTTCGTGGCTTTTTTTAGCATGATGTTTATTTGTACCACATCGCCAAAATGAAGCTCGCGTTTAAACACACACTCTTCGCGAAGCAAAATAGGGCCTACTTTATATTGGGTAAACTTTTCCATTGAAGCCTCATGATCAACCAAAAAACACATGCGGCAGTAAGCCCCAAAATCGTAATAGGCCGAGTGGCGCAGGTGAAGGTTAGCGTCAATATCGCTCCAGCGTATATCAATATTTTTTTGGTAGCCAGTCATCTATAATTGCTATTTATTCACCTCGCTGGTAAAGTGAAACTCAATGTCGGGGTTATTGGCTTTTTCAGTGTTTAAAAACCATTCGCTTTGGGCCAGGTACACCATGTTGCCGTCTTTATCTTCGCCGGTATTGCCTAGTTTAAACCGGGCAAAATCCTGCAGCTTTTTATCATCTTTACTGGTAAGCCAGCAGGCCTTGTAAAAAGGCAGACTATTAAACTGCACCGAAGCGCCGTATTCGTGCAACAGGCGGTATTGGATAACCTCAAACTGAAGTTCGCCTACACAACCAATAATTTTTTTGGTGCCGCCAAACTGTGTAAATAACTGGGCAACCCCCTCGTCGGTCAATTGCAACAACCCTTTTTCCAACTGCTTGGTTTTCATTGGGTCTTTGTTTACTACCTCCTTAAAAATTTCGGGCGAAAAGGTAGGGATACCTGTAAAATAAAAGTCTTCGCCTTCGGTAAGGGTATCGCCAATTTTAAAGTTACCGGTATCAAATAAACCTACCACATCGCCGGGGTAGGCCTCGTCCACCACTTCCTTATCGCGGGCCAAAAACGAGTATGGCGCGCTAAAGCGTACATTTTTATCTATACGCACATGATGAAAATATTTATTGCGCTCAAACTTGCCGCTACACACCCGTAAAAAGGCAATACGGTCGCGATGTTTGGGATCGAGGTTGGCATGTATTTTAAAAATAAAGCCACTAAACTTAGGCTCGGCCACGCTAACGGCGCGTACACTGGTTTGGCGGTCGCGTGGCGTGGGCGCAATGTCTATAAAGGTGTCCAACATTTCTTTTACACCAAAATTATTAACAGCACTTCCAAAAAACACGGGGGCAATTTTGCCAGCCAGGTATTCTTCTTCTTTCAGGGGGCCGTACACGCCGTCAATCAGTTCCACATCTTCGCGTAATTGGTCGGCATCCCGCCCGCCTATTTTATCGTTTAAAACAGGATCATTCAGATCGTTAATTGATACCACATTTTCATCGCCGCCTTTGGTATTGGCGGCAAAAAGTACCAGGTTCTTTTGGTGCAGGTTATACACCCCCTTAAAGTCTTTACCATTATTAATTGGCCAGGTCATTGGGTGTAACAAAATGTGCAGTTCGTTTTCTATTTCTTCCAACAGGTCAAAACGGTTTTTGCCATCGCGGTCCATTTTATTTACAAAAACAATTACCGGTGTATCCCGCATGCGGCACACTTCCATTAGCCGCCTTGTTTGGTCTTCCACACCGTTAACGCTGTCAACAACCAACACTACGCTATCTACCGCCGTAAGGGTGCGGTAAGTGTCCTCAGCAAAGTCTTTGTGGCCGGGTGTATCCAACAGGTTTATCAACATGCCCTTGTATTCAAAACTCATTACCGAAGTAGCAACCGATATACCACGCTGGCGCTCTATTTCCATAAAGTCGCTGGTGGCGTGCTTTTTAATTTTGTTGCTTTTAACAGCGCCAGCGGTTTGTATGGCGCCACCAAAAAGCAAAAACTTTTCGGTTAAGGTAGTTTTACCCGCATCGGGGTGGCTAATTATGGCAAAGGTTTTGCGCCGGTTAATCTCTTTTTCGTATTTCATTTTTTAACTTCAATAAGCAACCTGTACAATTTTAATAAGCAAAAACCCAGCTCCACTTTTTAATTTTTACTTTTTACTTTTTACTTATTTTTTTAATGGGCGCAAAGGTAAGGCAAGTATTGCTAGGTAAATGATAGACGAAAAGCCTGGGGTAGCATTGTGAGGGTCAAAATATAAGAAGAAAAAATAGGACCAGGGCAGTGATGCTTACCCTTCTTACATAATGTCTTTTAAAATAGCCCATACGTTTTCCATCACAATTTTTTCGCCTTCGGTGTTGGGATGTATGCCATCGTCCTGGTTTAGCAATGGCTCTCCGCCTACCCCGTCTAAAATAAAGGGAATGAAGTACAGGTTATTCTTGTTGACCAGTTGCTCAAACATTTTTTTAAAATTGTTGGCGTAGGTAGCTCCCATATTAGGGGGCACCTGCATACCGGCCAACACAATTTTGGCATTGGGATAGGCACTCTTTACCTTGTTAATAATGCTTTGCAGGTTTCCGGTAGTTTCGGCCACTGGTATACCACGGAGGCCGTCGTTGGCGCCTAATTCCAACACAAAAACATTTACGGGCGTACGCAAAATCCAGTCAACCCGGGCATCGCCACCGGCCGAGGTTTCGCCGCTTACTCCGGCATTAATGGTGTTATAAGGCAGCCCAAGCGAGTCAAGCCGTTGTTGAATTAAGGCAGAGAACGCCTCGTTTGGCTCCAGGCCATAGCCTGCGGTAATACTATTGCCAAAAAACACAATGTTTTTAGCCGCTTGCTTTTGACTTCCTGCTTTAGTAGTATCGCCAGCATTGGTGCTGGCTGTTTTATCGGTGTTTCCGCTACAACCGGCAATCACCATAAATGCGATAAAGATTAGAGTGCTTTCAATTTTATTTCTCATTTTATTTTCATTTAGAAGTGAACATCACCGTTCCTTTTTTATTTACTTAACGTAACAGCAAGTGCCAATCGGTTATTTTTACCAGGGGCATAAATATCCAATAAAAAATATACACCAACTTGAATACAATACTAAACGTTCAAAACGTAAGTAAGCGTTATGCCAGCGGCGGCCATAGCCTGTCGGTGCTAAACGATATTAATTTTAGCGTAGAGGCCGGAGCCACCATGTCAATTGTTGGGCCATCAGGCAGTGGTAAAACTACGTTGCTTGGGTTATGTGCCGGCATGGACCGCTCAACCTCGGGCATGGTTGAGTTAAACAATATTAGGTTAGACGACCTGACCGAAGACCAACGGGCAAAGGTGCGCAACCAGTATGTAGGGTTTATTTTTCAAAACTTTCAGTTAATGCCTACCCTTACTGCCCTTGAAAACGTAATGGTACCGCTGGAGCTGCGTGGCGAAAAAAAAATAAAACCCATTGCCATGGACTTACTTGAAAAAGTAGGTTTGGCCGACCGAAGCCATCATTATCCATCGCAACTAAGTGGCGGCGAACAACAACGGGTATCGCTGGCACGGGCATTTAGCAATAAGCCACGCATATTGTTTGCCGACGAACCTACCGGAAGCCTTGATGCCGAAACAAGCGACAAAATAGTGGAGTTGATGTTTGACCTTAATAAAGATGCAGGTACCACGCTGGTACTGGTAACCCACGACAGCGACCTGGCTTCCAAAACACAGCGCATCATTCGCATAAAAGGAGGCCGGATAGTGGCAGATGAAATGGCGGTGGCTGTTAATTATGGGTAATAGATGTAGAAGAACTGAGGCTGGCAAAAGAACTAAGATAGCAGATTGTGAAATTGATAAAATAAGGGCTATCCCAAAAATGAGTGCATCATTACATAGGACTACGCGGGTAAATTTAGTAACATTCATTTTGTAGTTGTTAGATGCCATATAAGCAAAAAATGAAAGGATTGCGATTTGCCGCGGCGGACAAGCAGCAACGATGACACTATAAAAAACCAATGCTGATATTATATAAAATCATAGAAAGCTTATAAGTAAAAATTATAATGGTAAAAAAATCTACTCAATAAGTACTACCCTGCAGTTTCAATAAACCATCTAACCTTTAGACCAACAACTTTTTAATTTTTAATTTTTACTTTAAAACAATGCATTTTCGGTGGTTAATTTTAATGGCCTGGCGCGACAGCCGCCGCAACCGCAGCCGGTTGTTATTGTTTATATCGAGCATAGTATTGGGCATTGCAGGCCTTGTAGCTATTTATACTTTGGCAAGCAATGTGCGTACCGATATCGATCAGCAGGCAGCAGGCCTGCTGGGGGCTGACATTCAAATATCTTCCAACAAAGCGGTCGACTCAAGTATGCAGCAGTTGATCGATTCAATTGGAGGTATCCGAAGTGAGGAGCAAAGTTTTGCCAGTATGGTTTACTTTCCCAAAAACAATGGCACGCGGCTGGTACAGATAAGGGCGCTTGAAGGTGCTTTTCCCTACTACGATTCGCTGGAGACAGATCCCATACCTGTTGGTAAATCTTTCAGAAACAAACAGTCGGCACTGGTAGATAAAACCCTGATGCTTCAATACAATGCCCGGCCGGGCGATAGTATCAGGGTTGGCAATATTGCTTTTGTTATTGCCGGTACTTTGTTGAAAGCGCCAGGGCAAACCGGGTTTTCGGCAGCCATTGCGCCTACGGTTTTTATTCCGCTGCAATACCTGCAAGCAACAGGCCTGTCGCAAAAAGGCAGCCGCATTAATTACAGGTTCTATTATGTTTTTAACGATAAAACGGCAATAAAAGCACTAGCAGAAAATCTTGCCCCAAGGCTTGAAAAAGCCGGGCTTGATGTTGATACCGTAGAAACTAAAAAAGTGCAAACTGGTCGGTCGTTTGCCGACCTTACCAATTTTTTATCGTTGGTAGGTTTTATTGCATTGCTGCTGGGTTGTATTGGTGTGGCCAGTTCCATTCAAATTTATATAAAGGAGAAAACGGCCACCATAGCCATACTTCGTTGTTTAGGAGCCACTGCCGGGCAATCGTTCATCATTTATCTCATTCAAATTGCGGCCATAGGGTTGGCCGGGGCAATAGGCGGTGCTGCATTAGGTACGATTATACAGCAGTTTTTGCCTTACGTGCTTAAAGATTTTACTGCCATCAACATAACCACGGCCCCCTCGTGGGCAGCCATTGCGCAGGGTGTTGCGCTGGGTTTGCTGATCTCGTTGCTTTTCGGTTTACTTCCCCTCATCAGCTTACGAAAAATTTCGCCGCTGAATACGTTGCGGGTATCGGACAACGCAGTGGTGGTAAACCGCGACCCGGCCCGCTGGCTGGTATATGCGTTGATTGTGGCATTTATTGTTGGCTTTTCGTACCTGCAATTGGGCAGTATAAAAAAGGCATTTGTGTTTACCGGGGGCGTGCTGCTGGCTTTTTTATTGTTGACTGGCGCCGCACTTTTACTTATTAAAACAGTCCGTAAATATTTTCCCGGTGGCTGGAGCTATCTCTGGCGGCAGGGCCTGGCCAATTTATTCAGGCCCAATAACCAAACCGTTATTTTAATAGTATCCATTGGTTTGGGTACATTTTTTATCAGTACACTTTTTTCGGTACAGTCAATTTTACTTGGTCGTATTAGTTTATCGGCCAGTGGTAACCAACCTAATATGGTGTTGTTTGATATACAGACCGCCCAGGAGGTAGGGGTGGCAAAAACTGCCCAACAGTTTGGGTTACCCATTATTCAACAGGTGCCCATTGTTAACATGCGGTTAGAAACGCTTAATGGCAAAACCCCCAACCAATTACAGGGCGATGATACTGCTTTTAGCAAACGTGCCTTTACCCGCGAATACCGGGTAACCTACCGCGACAGCCTAACCAGCAGCGAAACTATTACCGTAGGTAAGTGGATTGATACAGCCGCGCAAAGTGGCCTGATACCCATATCGATTGAGCAGGGTTGGGCAAAAAGGCAGGCATTAAAGCTGGGCGATACCATGGTTTTTAACGTGCAGGGCGCCCGTATGGAAACAGTGGTAGCCAGTTTTAGAGAAGTGGACTGGAACCGTGTACAAACCAATTTTTTGATAGTATTTCCAACGGGAGTATTGGAAAAGGCGCCACAGTTTCATGTGCTTATTACCAGGGTAAAAGACGATGCGGAATCGGCAAGGTTTCAACAGGCCATGGTAGTTAAATTTCCCAATGTTAGTATTATTGACCTTGGGCTGGTACTAAAAACGTTGGATGAAATTTTGGAAAAGATCGCTTTTGTCATCAGGTTTATGGCAGGTTTTAGTATACTTACGGGGTTGGTAGTATTGATTGCCTCGGTACTTATTAGCAAATACCAGCGCATACAAGAGAGTGTATTATTGCGCACCTTAGGCGCCAGCCGCCGCCAGGTACTTCAAATTACCGCCATCGAATATTTTTTTTTAGGTGCGATGGCCAGTTTTACCGGTATATTTTTAAGCGTTGGCGGCAGTTGGGCATTAGCCATCTACACCTTTAAAACGCCTTTTGAGGTTAACCTCGTTGCTTTGCTTATATTAATGGCCAGCATTTGCCTGCTAACTATAATTATTGGCCTGATAAACATACAAGGGCTGCTGAATAAAACGCCGCTAGAAGTGCTGAGAAAGGAAGCGTAGGAAAAGCTGGAGGCTGCAAGCTGCAAGCTGCAAGCTGCCAACCGCAAGCTGCCAACTGCAAGCTACAACTTGAAAGCTGCAAGCTGCAGGCTTTAAGTCGCGGGCTACAAGCTATAAGTTGCAAGCTATAAGTTGCAAGCTATAAGATGCAAGCTACAAGCTATAAATTGCAAGCTATCAATTGCAAGTTGCAAGCTACAAGCTGCAAGTTGCAAGTTGCAAGTTGCAAGCTACA
>Ga0209181_10000262_pt1 | contig 97929 bp, 53 predicted proteins | sample MAT05_FD_187208 | JGI IMG/M metagenome (GOLD analysis project Ga0209181, IMG submission 187208) | Freshwater microbial communities from Lake Fryxell liftoff mats and glacier meltwater in Antarctica - MAT-05 (SPAdes) (version 2) | ecosystem: Environmental > Aquatic > Freshwater > Ice > Liftoff...
CAAAACAGAAAAGACCTTGGCATCGATTTGGCAAGAGTTGTTGGAGTTAAAACAAGTTGGTATTGAGGATAATTTCTTTGAACTGGGCGGCCATTCACTGCTTGCCATGCGAGTGATATCGCAGGTTAGAACTATACTTAAGGTTGAACTACCTGTTCGTGAACTTTTTCAAAATCCAAGCATTCGAGAGCTATCAAATCTATTCATTAATCAAAGCGATGGATCGCTTCTGCCTTTTATTAACAAACAAATTCGCATCGAGCATATTCCGCTTTCGTTTAGTCAGGAGCGCTTGTGGTTTATCGACCAACTTGAAGGCAGTATTCAATACCATATACCAACTGTCTTAACACTTAAAGGTGAATTGAATTTGGAGGCCCTGCATTTTAGCTTCGAACAAATTATTAGTCGGCATGAAGTTTTAAGAACCGTTTTCAAGCAAGACGAAGGCAAGCCATATCAAAAAATTAATGCTTCAGTTTCTTCGGTAATTCAAGAGATGGATATTTCATCCTTGGTTTCCGATGAAGAAATATCAAAAGTGATAGAAAGTGTTATTCAAACGCCCTTCGACTTGTCGGAAGACTTAATGCTTAGAGTAGTGCTAATGACCCGCAATATCGACCATCATTTGTTGGTTGTTTGCATGCATCACATTGCTTCTGATGGTTGGTCAGAATCTATTATTGTTAAAGAACTTACCGAATTATATGCTGCTTTTTGCTCAGGAAAACCGCCAAGGCTTGAATCATTGGCAATTCAATATGCAGATTTTGCAATTTGGCAACGCAATTTTATCCAAGGTAAATTGCTCGAAACAAAATTAGATTACTGGAAACAGAAGCTCCAAAATACGGTTCCAATTGATTTGCCATTGGATTATTCGCGTCCTGCGGTTCAAAGTGTTAGAGGTGCCGTGAGTAGTTTTGAAATTAGTTCAGACTTAAGTAACCGAATAAGACATTTAAGCAATGATAGAAATGTAACCTTATTCATGACTCTTTTGGCAGCGTATAAGGTTTTACTCTATAGATACACAAATCAAGAGACCATAACAGTTGGCACTCCAACGGCGGGAAGACAGCAATCAGAGACTGAAAACTTAATAGGTTTTTTTGTAAATACACTAGCCTTGCGCAGCAATATTAAGGCAGTTCAATCCTTCGAAAACTTACTCAACGATGTTCGAAATACAACCCTTGAAGCTTTTGAAAATCAGGAGATTCCTTTTGAAAAAATTGTTGAAGCCCTAATCAAAAAACGCGATTTAGGTAAAAGCCCTATCTTTCAGGTAATGTTTGTGTTTCAGAATACTCCCGAAATTCAGGGCTCGGCTCTGGGCAATTTAACGATGAGTCAGGATATGGAATTGGAAGCCAGTTCTAAGTTTGAACTTACCTTTTCAATGAACGAGTCGCCACTAGGTATTAAAGGAACCATTGAATATTGCACAGATTTGTTTAAGGAGCAAACTATTAAGCGAATGCAGCAGCACTACATTAATTTGTTGGATGCAATAACGCAAGATACCTCAAAGAGTATTGCTCAACTTTCTATGTTATCTGCGAAGGAAGAAAATACTATTCTCAAAAAGTTTAATGCGAATATAACCTCATATCCTTCCGACAAAACACTTGTAGAATTATTCAATGAACAAGCATTATTGAAGCCCGAAGCCACTGCAATTGAATTCGAAGACCAAAGCATAAGCTATCAGGAATTGAATGAGCGTTCGAATCAATTAGCACATTATTTAATTTCAAAAGGTGTTAGAAAAAACCAAATTGTACCAATTTGCCTTAAGCGTGGAACGAACCTATTGGTTTCTATTATTGCAGTTTTAAAAACAGGGGCTGCTTATGCTCCTATTGATATGGACTATCCAATAGAGCGAATTTTATTCATGTTAAATGATTGTAATTCCTCAGTTTTGATAATAGATCAAGATCAAAAATTGCCCGAAATAAATGGATGTTTTACCATTAATATTGATCAAGATCAAACTAAAATTAATCTTGAATCCAAGCAAGACCTAAAACGGAACGCAAACCCTGATTCATTAGCTTATGTTATTTATACTTCCGGTTCAACAGGAACACCCAAGGGGGTAATGGTTCAACACCGCAACATTGTAAGTTTGATTAAAGGGACAAACTATGTAAAAATTAGAACTCAAGATACACTGCTTTCAACAGGTTCGCCTTCGTTTGATGCAACAACCTTTGAATATTGGAGTATGTTACTCAATGGAGGAAAGTTGGTGCTATGTTCTGAAAATATTTTGTTGGATTCCAATTTACTTAAGAACGAAATTCAATTCAGGAAGGTAACCATTATGTGGTTTACCTCTAGCTGGTTCAATCAATTGGTTGATTTAGAAACCGACTTGTTTAAATCATTAAAAACAGTGATGGTGGGTGGCGAAAAATTATCCGAATCCCATATCAACAAACTCGTAAAACATTTTCCAAAAATTGAAATTATTAATGGATACGGGCCTACAGAAAACACAACGTTTTCATTAACCTTTAAAATAAAAAAAGCTATTCATAAGGGCAGTGTTCCAATTGGGAAACCATTAAACAATAGAACTGCCTATATCTTAAATTCTGCATTAAAAACGCAACCGATTGGTGTGTCTGGTGAAATTTATTTGGGTGGGGCAGGACTTGCAGCAGGATATTTAAACAACCTAGAATTAACAAATGCAAAATTTATTTCTAATCCTTTTCATCCTCAGGAAAGAATCTATAAAACAGGAGATTTGGGTCGTTGGATAGCAGATGGTAATATCGAATATTTAGGTCGATTAGATGATCAAGTAAAAATTAGAGGTTACCGCATTGAATTGGGTGAAATTGAGTCTGCAATTCTTAAAAACAAGTCGATTGTTCAATCCACAGTTGTTTTAAATCAGGATTCACTAGGCAATGAACGATTGGTTGCCTATGTGATTTCAGATTCAAAATTTGATAAGGAGCATTCTCAAGACCAACTCCGGCAAATTTTACCTGAATATATGATTCCTCAGTTTTGGGTTGAACTTTATGAATTTCCCCTCACGCCAAACGGTAAAATTGATAAAAGGGCCTTGCCTAACCCAGATATATCTAGTCAATTAAGTGATAATTATCTGCCTCCTCAAACTACCGAGGAATTAGCTTTGGTTACTATTTGGCAAGAATTACTCGATATTGATACCATCGGAATCCAAGATGATTTTTTTGAATTGGGTGGTCATTCGTTGCTGGTTATTCGCCTACTTTCGCTGATAAGACGTGATTTAGAAATTGAACTGAGTGTCAAAGATATTTTTGAAAATCCAACCATTCAAGAATTAGCTGCACATTTAAATAAGCAGATTAAAGGTCTTCATAAGTCTGCTGTTACTCAGCAAAGGCGACCAAGATACATCCCACTTTCTTTTAGTCAGGAGCGTCTTTATTTTATCGATCAATTCAATGGCAGTTTACAGTATCATATTTCATCGGTTTTACGATTTAATGGTACGTTAAATTTGGAAGCTCTGAATTTTAGTTTCAAACAAATCATTCATCGTCACGAGATTTTAAGAACTGTAATTAAGCAACAAAATGGTTTGGTTTATCAAAGCGTTAACCCTCCTGAAGATTGGGAAATAGAACATTTAGATGTCTCTAATCTAAATATCAAAAAACGCGATAAACTCATTCAAAAGTTAATGAATAAGCCATTCGACTTGTCACGCGATTTAATGCTTAGAGTGCACTTGTTGAGTGCAAACAACGACACCAGTCTTTTAGTAATAACAATGCATCATATAGCATCAGATGGTTGGTCGGCCTCTATTTTTGTAAAGGAATTGTTAGAGTTTTATGTGAGTAACATCCAAAACAAGGTGCCAAATTTAAAAACGTTGGCAATACAATATGCAGATTATGCTATTTGGCAACGCAATTATTTACAAGGAAATCTTCTCGAACAAAAGCTAGAATACTGGAAAACAAAACTTCAAAATAATACACCACTTCAACTACCACTTGATTTTCCAAGACCTGCCATGCAAAGCACTCGAGGGGCTTTGTTTGAATATAAAATTGAAAATTCTTTAAAGAATAAGCTAAAAGATATTTGTCAAAACAATAATTCAACAATGTTCATGACATTATTGGCGGCATTTAAAATTCTACTTTTCAGGTATTCAAATCAACAGGATATAACTATTGGAACTCCAATTGCCGGTCGCGAACAAATTGAAATAGAGCCTTTAATTGGTTTTTTTGTGAATACGCTTGCCATTCGAAGCGAAATAAAACCCGGCAAAACATTCGTTCAAATTCTGGCCCAGGTTAGAAACAATTTGTTGGAAGCTTTCGAACATCAGGAAGTTTCATTTGAAAAAGTGGTTGAGGCAGTTGTTAAACACCGTGACCTTAGCAGAAGCCCTTTGTTTCAGGTTATGTTTATTTATCACAATAATCCTGAGATTCCTTCACTTGAATTAACAGATCTTCAACTTGCAGCGGAACCGTCTGAGAATTCAAGTTCTAAATTTGAAATTACAATGAATGCAAGCGAATCAACGGATGGGTTAATTTTTAGTACAGAATATTGTACTGATTTATTTACAGAAGCAACAATTAAGCGATTACACTATCATTTTGAAGAATTATTAATTGCAATTACCCAACATTCAAATCAACGAATTGAAACCCTCAATATTCTTCCGAAACTTGAAGAAAGCTTAATTCGTAATAAATTTAGTTCTAATATTCAAAATTTTCCAACCGACAAAACGGTTGTTGGATTGTTTGAGCAGCAAGTTGCAAAATCGCCAAATGCAACTGCTTTGATTTTCGAAGGTCAAAAACTGAGTTATCAGCAACTCAACCAAAAATCAAATCAATTAGCGCGTTATCTCTTGCTATTGGGGGTATCAAACGAAACGCTAGTTCCAATTTGTATTGATCGCAGTTTAGAGATGAGCATCGGTATAATTGCAATTTTGAAAGCCGGCGCTGCCTATGTACCGGTTGACCCACAGTATCCAATTGATCGAATTAATTATATTTTGGAAGATTGCAATTCCGAAATTTTATTAACCGGAAAGGCAGCACAACTGCTTGTTAAACCATCGATTCGATGTATCGATCTCACATCTTGGGATTTATTTGAAGATCAAACTAAAAATAATTTAAATACAAATATAGAGCTGAGTAATCTGGCTTACGTAATTTACACATCAGGATCTACCGGAAAACCAAAAGGCGTAATGAATGAACATGGGGGACTTCTAAATCGATTACTTTGGGCACAGAGTTATTATAAGCTGCAACAAAGTGACTCGGTTTTGCAAAAAACTACCTTTTGTTTTGATGTCTCTGTTTGGGAATTAATTTGGCCATTGCTTGTTGGGGCTAAGTTGGTATTTGCCAAACCCGAAGGTCATAAAGATAGCAATTATCTTAAGAATATAATTGATAAAGAGGCCATTACCACCATTCACTTTGTGCCTTCAATGATGGAGGTTTTTTTAAGCGAAATAAAAGAAGGCGAATGCCTTACCCTCAACAAGGTACTTGCAAGTGGCGAAGCTTTAAAACTTCATCAGTTAAATTTATTCTATATAAAGCTGCCATTGGCTAATTTGCATAATTTATATGGGCCAACTGAAGCCGCTATTGACGTAACCTATTGGAGTTTACCTAAAAAACATAATAAACTTGTTACTGTTCCGATTGGTAAGCCGGTGGCAAATGCCTTTATTTATATTTTAGATCCTTGGTTGCAAATTGTACCTACTGGTTGTGAAGGCGAAATTCATATTGCGGGTGTTCAAGTGGCTCGAGGATATCTAAACAACGATAGGTTAACACGGCAAAAATTTGTTAGAAACCCATTTAATGCCAACTCCAATATTCGTATGTATAAAACTGGCGATAAAGGTAGATGGCTTTCTGATGGAAATATTGAATACTTAGGCAGAACCGATGAGCAACTTAAAGTAAGAGGGTTTAGAATTGAACCGGGCGAAATAGAAAAGGTTATTCTAGAGAGTGGTCTTGCTTTGCAAGCAGCTATAATTGGAAAGGAAGATTCAATGTTAAATTTGCAACTTATAGCCTATGTTGTGGTAGCCGAAAATTATCAAAAAGAAAATTTGTTGATATTACTAAAACAAAAACTCCCTGAATACATGATTCCTTCAGTCATCATGGAATTAAAAGAAATACCGCTTACAACTAACGGAAAGCTCAATCGAAAAGCACTTCCTGAACCGAGTCAACAATCCGGCACTGCATTTGAGTTGCCACAAAATCCGATGGAAGTGACTTTGGTAAATGTTTGGAAACAAGTTTTAAACCTTGAAACAATTAGTATTCATGATAACTTCTTTGAAATTGGAGGCCACTCACTTCTGGCATTTAAAGTTCTATCGGGAGTAAGAAAATCAACAGGTTTGGAATTGGAACTCTCCGATTTGGTGTCATATCCAACTATTGCCGAACTAGCCGAAATATTGCAAAAGAATAATGATTCAGAGGTTCATCTTCACGATGAAACTTAGAATTATAAGTAAGCTTGAACGTTATTTTAACAATAATTTTATTCATTTTTTAAGAAAGCAGACACTTCTTCATTAAACAGTTTTGCGTTCGATTCAATTATCTTGTGTCCACCTTCGGGAAAAGCGATAAATTTTGAACCCGGAATACTTTTTGAAATGAGCAAGCCATGTTTTCTTTTTATAATTTTGTCATCATTGCTTACCAAAATTAATGTTTGCGCTTTTATCTTATTTAAATCATCCGTTGAAATATTCGGTTGAAATTCCATGAGTTTCATTCGCTGAGAAATAAGATACCAATTTTTAGAAGTGTCTTTTGCCAAAATCATAGAATCGGCATGTTTTCGATTGCTAGAGATTTTTAAAGAGACCTTAGAAAATATTGCATTAGAATCCGGTGTTAAATTCGCGCCGAAACTCACCAATTTATTGACTTTATCCGGGTAATTTATACCTAACATTAAGGCAATAATTCCACCATCGCTATAGCCTAAAATATTAACTTTATTTAGGTTAAGATGCTTTATTAATCCGTAAATATCTTCGGTTAATAGTTGATAGGAGAGGGTGTCAATTCCAAGTTCAGAATTGCCACGACCTCTGCAATCCATAGCAATAACTTGAAACTGATTTTCGAAGTAACGTATTTGATTGCTCATTTCATGTATCTCACCTCCATTGCCATGAATAACTAATAGTGGAAAGCCTTTTCCGGAGATTTCATAGTACATTTTTATTCCGTTAATCGTTGCGTAATTGCGCTGAATTTTTCTTTGATTGGAGTTAATATTACAACCCAATCCAAGTAAAATGATGCATAAAAGTAGCAACCGGATTTCTGCTAATTTGAAAGCGTGATTCTTAATTGTAAAAATAAAAAAAGTCATAAATTAGTTGGCAATTATTTAAAAACAAATAGGTTTGGGAAACATTACATTTTTAATAGTAAACAATGAGTCTGGAAAGTTAATATCAAGCTAAAATATTAAGGTGATAAGGAATTCTATTTGCCAAACATTTCACTTAGAGCGTTTTGACCAATTTTTACATAAACCGGTTTCCCATTTGGTAAGAAATTTGGTTGCGCGCTTTGAAATAAACTGTTCAATAAATCTTCCATTTCGGTAATTGATAAATGAGATGATGCGCGGAGAGCTGCATTGCGGGCCATACTGCGAGCAAGGTTTTCTTTTTTTTCTAGATGCAAGGTCTGCTCGTTTTGTTTGTAATTTTCTATTAGTCCTTCCAGAATATTTTGAGGATCTGTTTTTTCATTAATAGAAGGCACTCCGTTTATAATGAAGGTGTTTTTTCCAAAAGGATTAATGTCAAACCCTAGTTGCTTTATTTCATCAAGCAAAGCATAAACTAGTAAAAAATCAGCTGCATTAAACTCAGCGACTCGCGGAAATAATAACGTTTGCACTGCTATTTGTTGATGTTCAAATTGTTTTAAAAACTGATCGTAAAACACGCGTTCATGAGCCGCCTGATTGTTAACTATGTATAATTCATGGTTTCGCGAACAAATAATATAACCGCCACTTAGTTGGAAAATTCCGTCAAAATTTACTTTTTCTTCAAGGCTAAATAAGGGGGTTTGTGGTTCTGAATTAATTTGAAAAGGAGCCGAATCTCTTTCGAAATTTGAAAGTTCAGGTTTGCGGAAAGGTTCAAAAATTTTGCCCCAATCTTGCCGCACATTTGGCTGAATATCACTCGAAAATGGATTGTACTTTTTATGAGTATCTGGACTATTTAATTTAGAAAAGTAATCACTATTTGGCAATGCGGCACTATTAAAATTAAAGATACGATTGTCTTCAAGTTGAGGAGTTAAAGTATAAGAACCAAGTGCTTTTTTAATTACGGAACGCAAAATACTGTATATCGGTTTGCTATCTTCAAACTTAATTTCAGTCTTAGTTGGGTGAACATTTACATCGATTTTTGAAGGATCAATCTCTAAAAAAATTACATAATACGCAAAGTAATCCGACGGAATTAAACCTTCAAATGCAGTTTGAACTGCGTGATGGAAGTATGGCTCTTTAATATATCTCCCATTGATAAAAAAGTACTGGTCGCCTCTAATTCGTTTGGCATAATCCGGACTTCCAATAAAGCCTCCAATTTTAATTATTTCTGTTTCTTCCTTTAATTCTAAAAGTTCTCCCCGTCCTTTTGCGCCAAGTACATCTTCAATTCTACCTTGCAAACTATTTTTAGGAAGGGTTACAGCTTCTTTATCGTTATTGTAAAAACTGAATTCAATATCTGGATTAGGAATTGCAACTCGATTAAATTCATCAAAAATATGCCTTGTTTCAATGCTTTGAGATTTAAGGAAATTTCGTCGCGCTGGAATATTGTAAAAAAGGTTTTTTACCGTTACATTGGTTCCTAAAGGCGAGTTTACTGGCTCTTGTTTTAAAACTGTACTTGATTCAATCTTTATTTCGGTGCCAAGAGAATCTTCTTCACGGCGGGTTTTCATTTCAACTTGAGAAACCGCTGCAATACTGGCAAGTGCTTCGCCTCTGAAGCCAAACGTTGTTAGTTGAAAAAGATCTTCAGCCTTTTTAATTTTTGAGGTTGCATGGCGTTCCCAACATAAACGTGCATCGGTTTCACTCATGCCTTTACCGTTGTCTTTTACCTGAATAAATGTAGTACCAGCATCACGAATAATGAGTTGAATTTTATCACCTCCTGCATCAATGGCATTTTCTAGAAGTTCTTTAACAACCGAAGCCGGTCTTTGCACAACTTCACCTGCAGCTATTTGGTTAGCAATGCTTTCGGGCAATAAACGAATAATATCAAGCATTTACTTAAGATTTGAATGTTGGTTTTTGTGCAAAATTATGAGGCATAGGTGGATTCAAAGTATATCATTTTTTGGCTATAGATTCAATTGGCTTAAATTAAATTAAAAAATTGCACAGATAGCGTAATGAGTTATTTTAACATTAATTCTCTGTAAAATTGTTTAACTAGTTGATATTTAGATATATTTTTGCGTTTTTTAAATTATACTTAATAAGGAGTGTTATTATGTTTTTTGGTGTAACGAATTTTTTATTTTTCAAGTCTAACCAAAACACAAAGTTGGGTAAATCCTTCTGGATTTTCTTTACCTGTGTAAAAGTTTAAAGTAAGTATTTATGAATTTCAAATTGAATAATATTAGCAGCCTTTCACAGGCAAGGTGGGCTTCCGCTGAGGGCTTTACATTTATTGCGTTCAATTTCGATAAATCGGATGAAAATTATATCAAACCAATGGCAGTTGCTGAAATTTGTGGTTGGGTGGTTTGTCCTTCGATAGTTGCTAGTTTTGCCAACACAGAATTGGATGTCATTAAGGATATTTATCAATTACTAAATATCGACTATCTCGAAATTGATTTATTAACCGCCGAAAAATTATTACCTTATCACAATTACCCTTCCATATTAAAACTGGATGAGAATAACTTTCAAGAAGGATTAGCTTTTCGAAGATCTAATAAAAATATTTTAGCATTTTCTCTTCAAAGTAAAAATATTCCGCTTTCGGATTTGCCTTTAGATATGTGTTTTTTACCTTCCGATTTTAAGAGTTTAAATGTTAAAGAATTGCCTTATGGTGTAAATATTTATCCTGAGAAAGAAATTGAACCTGGTATCTTCGATTTTGAAATTCTTGAAAATTCAAAAAATCATTGGTTAAATCTTCAAGAAGCCTAAAAAAGTATGAGATATAGTCTTGAAAATTACACACTTATATCGGTAATATTAATATCTGGTTTGATAGAAGAAATCTTTTATTATATTTGAAATCTATGTCTATTTGTAAACGAAGTTAATGAGATTACTGTACGCACTTCTTTCCTTGTTTTTTTCTTTGGCAGCTTTTGCTCAGCCAAGGAATGACAGTTGCACAAAGCCGGAATTGATTAGTTTTACATTAGGCGGTTATGGTACTGGTGTTTTTACAACGGACACATTTAATATAGCATCTGCAAGCAAAGGAGGTTCTGAGTATTTTCATCCGGATTTGGTAAGTGTTGGAAATGACAAAAAATCCATTTGGTTTAAATTTTATTTACCAGTTAAACGGGCACTTCGCATAGAAGTTAAGCAGCCAAGCACAAAAATTAATTCAAAAGATGTTGGTTTTGTTACATATAAGGCAAATTTTTGTTACCCCGGCTATACAGAGGCTACCAATGCATATATTACCCCTTTAAATCAGTTTGGAAGTTCGTTCCATCCTTGCATGGAAGCAGGTTGGTACATGATTCAAGTTGGTTCAAAATCAGGGGCTAACGGTCCGGTGTTCTTGGAATTAACGGTTTCGTATCCTTCACAACATGCATCCGTAAATAGTTCATATTTTGATCTTACTGATTCGGCCTACAATTTTGGAACTTTATCGGTTGGCAGAAATCAAAAGTTTGTCGAATATCAAACAGGTTGTCATACCCTTCAAGATTCAACCGAATATTATCCGGGTATTGGAAGTGCATACAAAAATTATTCGCAAACAAGCTGGCACGTCTTAAAAACAGATCGGCGAATTGATTATTTGGAATTATTGCTTTCTGAAGCGGCTGCCAGTCCGATGGTTTATTTCCCCACAGGTACAAAAATTTATGCAAATGTATACGAGGGAAATGTTAAAACGAGCAATTTCAAATCGCTTAAAAAGATTGATTCTTGTTTGGTGTTCGACTTTGATAATCGGATTTCAACGAATGGTTTTGCAGGAAAAAGTTATTTGTGTAATTTAAAGAATAATACTTTCTACACGATTCAATTAATTTTTAAAAGTGATTTTTATAAAGAAATCCGTTTAACTCTGCGTCAAAGAACTTCTGATTCAGCCACACTTTCGCCTCAACCAACACTTAATAAGATGGCTTCCAATTCCAAATTGGGAGTATTAAAATCATCTGCAGGTGGTTTTACTACCTTAGTCAAAGATTACTTATCCTGTGATGCACGCTTTTTGAATTCGGCTTGTGGCAATGCTAATCCGGTTTCTGGTGTTACGGTTAACGGTGTAAAATATACCATGTCAACCTGGGTTTCATTTAAGCTGAAAACACCAGCAAATTTGCGTTTTGATTTTTTGAATAGCACAAATAATCAATGCGCTGGAGGGATGGCATACCGACTATTTTATGATAGTATTCCACCAAATTGTTCCGCTTTTGATACGTCAAAGCTTTACCGACAAGGGATTCTTGATGGTGCCTTTATGTTTTGTGTGATGCCGGGTAATTATTCTATGCAAATTCTTGGGATAGACACCGCAGATTATTTATGTGGAAACAGCGAACATTTAGGATATAATATTGACATTGGAATAAAAGCAATAAATTCTGTAAGGTTTAGCAGATTTGGCCTAAGTGATTCTTCAAGTATCGATAGTGTTAATGATTATAAAGATTTACAAAACAATCAAACTTATTTAGCAAAAATTGATGAGTTCGGTTGTGAACATTCGATTTTGCCAGGAGCCAATCGCTGTGACACTGCTCACAAAAAGGCGATTTATAGATTATTGAAAATCGGCGATTCAGATAAAGACAATATTTCGGATAGCGGTATGCTTTCTATCTTTAATTTAAAAACAAATCAAGGACCAGAGCGAATTCAATACGCCCTATACAATAAAAATTTAAAACAGTTAGCAATCAGTCAAAATAAATATTTTTATCCCGATACCTTTAGTAATCCTGGCTTGATAGCAAATTGTACCAATTATAACGTAGCTTATAACGGTGCTTCAAGTCGCTATTATTGTTTAACGCCAGGCGATTATACCCTTGGTTCATTTGGAGGAGATTATCACTTAGGGATTAAAGATCAGCCTCAATTTATATTTACAAAAACAACGACTAAATTTGGTTTTAAGTCTTCGCCAGAGAATATGGATACCATTCGAAGCAGCGTTGATTCTAAAGTTGATTTCTTTAGTTGTATAAATAACGCTGAAGTTATTGATAGTGCAATGCCATGTGGCAACAAAAAGGTGATTTATCGCGAATTTTATTTGCCGGTACCTCAACTAATAAAAATTACCAATTATGCACCGAATTCCTTTGCATTCATAGGTTCTAATTCGGTTTATCGTGGCCGTGTTTCTCAAGGAATTTCAGGTTTAAAGTTACATAAAGATCCAGATGGCAGACGATGGGAGTGTTTTACAACTATCTCAGCCAATGATTGTTATCCTTTACCCGCTGGATGGTATACTATCGTAAGTTCTGCAACCGGTCCCGGATACGATGATAAGGTTCCTTTTGATGATGTTGCAAGTCAGAATTCCGGAAGTGTTAATGGTAAAAACCGAATAAGTATTACTATTATTAAACAAATAGCTTCTAAATTTAACCGACCTTTTAAGGCGTGGTCGGTAAACGATAGTTTAAATGCAGGTAAACCTCTAAGTTGGAAACCGAACTTAGGCACCACTGTTAATCCAAGAAATGGCTACATTTTTAATCTGAGAACCGAAAATTTCACCTGTATTCCGGATACACCACTTTCAATGCATCCTATAGTGCCTTGTAATTCAAATAATAATCACATAGCTTATTATGTTTTTGGCTTACAACAAGAATCCTATTTGAGAGTAATGGGTTTAAATCCTAATGTAAAGGCCTTCATTTTCGATTTTGATGTTAGAAAGGATTCATCAAAAATGGCTACGCAAATGCCAATTCAAGGTTGCAATACTTACAGCCGAATTGAAATGTGTCGCATAAAACCCGGAACCTATACTTTGGTTTTGATGTATAGCAATGGAGCAAGTTTTCCATTGCAAATTTCACCAGCACTTTACATTGATAGCGTTGGGACATCCCGTTTTGATTTTGCAAATAAGGCCTATGATTTTGGTCAAGTAAGTGGTGATTCGGTTTGGTACTCAGGCAAAAAAGGTACTTCTCATCCCACAATCTCTGGTAGAGCTGCAAGTAGCGATTTTTTCTTCTGCACAACCGGTAGTTCTCCAACCGATCCTACATTTCCTTGCGGTGGTTATTATAATCCAAATGTTTATCCTGATAAATCAAATAATCCGCAGTATAATATTGATAGTATGGGCAGTAAATACACTTACCTCGGCTATCATGCAGTTCGAAATCTTTGGTATACATTTACATTAAAAGGAGCAGGAAAGGCCAAAATAAAAATTGATAATTTAACCAATGGCACGGTTTGGGGTAATAACTTGAGTTATGGCGTTTATTCGAGCGATGAACGTGGCAACCTAAATTTTGATACCCTGCGTAAATATGGAAAGGTTGATTCAACCATGTCAACCGGATTGTCACAAATTGAATACCAGCCAAACTCGGGCCTTTGCAATGGAACTAGTTGGATATCTGTTTCTAAGGATATTTGCGATTCGGTTTCCGAAAGACGTTACTATGTGGTGGTTTCATTGAATGAAGCAACTCTGCCTAACCTTAATTCACAAATATCTGTAAATATTTTATACGATTCAGTTCCTGTTCCCTTAAAGCGATATGATCATTATTCTCAGGCTAACGTTATTAATGGGCTTAATCAAAGTGCGCCCCCATATACCAATGTAACACTAGGTTCGGGCTCACTATTGCAAGGCCGTCCAGGTTATTTTTCAGGAAGTACCACCGACACTGCAGATCAAACAAATAGCTGTATAGTTTATGGAAATAAAAGTGGAACCATTTGGTATAAGTTTAAAGTTGATAGCACCGGAACACTTTTACTCAATCTCCGTAAGTATTTATTCTCAACAAGTTACAGTTCTTTTTTAGACTATACCCCTTCAAATAATCTATATGATGATAATATTGTACTTTTAAAAGAGTTTGTCAGCGGTGATTCTACAACCAATGGATTACGACGACAATATTTTGACTATAATTCAGTAAATATTTCGAAATATGGTCGTGATTTTGCAACTACCTGCATTAGCAAAGGTTGGTATTATATTCAATTATCATCGTGTGGGTTAGATTGTTCAGATTATTTAGTACCTGAAATTGTAATTCAATTTCAAAAAGGCGATTTCTGCCAAACGCCGGTACCTCTAAAACTAGCAAACTTAGGTTCAACATCCGGAACGGCTATTGTAAATTGTCATAGTATCGGTGAAGGTTTTGGTGAAAATGGATCAAATATGGGTTGCTTATACGGTCCTAGCGGTTATAAATCTACTTGGTTCCGTTTAGATTATAGCGATTCGGCCAAGGCAGATATTGAATTTCAACTTTCAGAAAGTACAAATGTTTTGCCATCAGATATTCGGTTTAGAACATTCTATGGTGGTTGTGCAGCCTTGTCTCCCGGACCATGTAACACAAATTCTCAAACAGTTTTTAGCTTAACTTGTATGAAGCGAGGTGCTTATTTTGTTCAAGTAGTAACGCCTAATTATGCTTTAGGCAGCATAAACTTAAAAGTGAATGCTAAAAAGAATCTTGATACCACCTGCAAACCGGTAGATACTTGGACCCCGAATGCCAATTATGCATATACTCGCAGTTGCCCTCAAAACAAAATAACATTTGTTAATTATTCAACAACCGGTGATTCTATAAGGTATTTATGGAAATTTGGCTTTGGTAAATCGGATACAAGTTTTGCTCCAACCGTAAATTTTCCAGTAAGTACGGTTGATGTTGACTATCCGATTAAACTCATTGTTTTCAATATATCGAGGAGTGCTTCTGATTCTATAAGTCAGAATATTACAATCCCTGCCACTCCAATTGTAAAACTTCGAGCTGATACCTCTATCTGCAAAGGCGACACCGTTACCTTTAATTTCGCAAGTGCTAAGTACCGTCATTTTTGGAATAATGGCAGTACTAAAAATGTGTTGAAAGTATTTAACACCGGTTGGGTCTCCTTAACGGTTATTCAAAAGTTCGGAAATGATTCCTGTATTTTAACAGACAGTGCCTTTGTTAAAGTTAATAAACTTCCAAATTTTACGCTTGGCAAAGACACCGCATTGTGTCTAGGTGATAGCCTCGTTGTAAAAGGTCCTTTAAATATGAAAAATTATTTATGGAGTAATGGAAAGTTAAAACAATCGATAAAAATTAGTGGTCAATCTGTTATTCTTTTAGTTACTGATTCAAACCTGTGTAAGGCTCGAGATACCATAAGAACAACTTTTAGAGTGTATACAGATACTATCATTATGCTTACAAAAGCTGTTTGTGTTGATTTGTTGAATTTATCAATCAAGGTTAAACCAAAATTTTCAGGTAATTTTTATGGAAGTAATATTGATCAGGCCGGAAATTTTAGTCCAATAAAGGCTGGATCTGGCTTACATAAGGTTAATTATATTTTTAAGGATTCATACGGTTGTCCTTTTAAAGATTCAATTTTGGTAAGAGTAAATGCCCTTCCAAATACAAAAATTAATTCGGCCGGTCCTTTTTGCATTGATGCTGGAATCATTTCTATCACTTCACAAGTAGCACAAAAGGGCAAGTTTTATGGCGGATCTTATGTCGATTCCATTGGTAAATTTAATCCTAAACTCTCCAAAACAGGTTTGCATAGAATATATTTCACGGCTACCAATATCAATTTATGCAAAAATACAGACAGCCTTTTGGTAAGAGTTAACGCACTCCCAGATGCTAGCATTATTTCATCCGGGCCATTTTGTATAGATGCGGGGATACAAAAAATAAGCGGTAAAGTTAATGTTGGTGGTCTATTTTCGGGTGGAAATTATATTGATAAGGCCGGTAACTTCAATCCTCAAACAGCTAAATCAGGTACACACAAAATTTTATATAGTTTTAGAGATTTGAATGGGTGTGTTGGTAATGATAGCATTTTCATAAAAGTTAATCCTTTGCCTGATGCATCTATTATTTCGGCAGGACCATTTTGTATAGATGCTGGAGTTAAATCGCTAAAACCCAAAATTAATTCAGATGGAAAATTCTATGGAGGAACTTTTATTGATTCTATAGGTGCTTTTAATCCTTCTTTGGCTGGATCTGGATATCATAAAATATTCTACGCTTTTACTGATTCAAATTCTTGTTCAAATTATGATAGTACAATAGTTCGGGTCAACTTGCTCCCTGATGCTGGAATAAATGCGGTAGGTCCATATTGTATTGATGCAGGTGTAAAATTTCTAAAGCCAAAATCAAATAGTGGTGGTAAGTTTTATGGAGGAAATTTCATTGATTCGGGTGGAAGTTTTAGGCCTGCTTTGGCTGGGTCAGGAATTCATTCAATCTATTACACGATTACTGATTTAAATTCTTGTACAAATATTGATAGCATTACTATTAAAGTAAATCCATTACCTGATGCAAGTATAAATTTAGCTGGTCCGTTTTGTATTGATGCAGGTATTCAAGTTATGCTGCCAAAAGTAAACAAGGGCGGAAGGTTCTATGGAGGAGTATATATTGATTCGGCTGGTAAGTTTGATCCAAAAATAGCAGGAAGTGGTTTTCATAAAATAGAATATATTTTCACAGATTCAAATGGCTGTGTTCGATATGATAGTGTAAAGATCAAGATAAACACTTTGCCAGATGCAACTGTTTTACCAGCCGGTCCATTTTGCATAGATGTTGGAGTTCAAACAATAAAACCAAAAACTAATACTGGCGGGAAATTTTATGGCGGCAATTACATAGCATCTTCAGGAAAATTTGATCCAAAATTAGCAGGGTCCGGAATTCATAAAATAGTTTACACCTACACGGATATTAATACTTGCACCAGCAGTGATAGTATAATGATACAAGTAAATTCATTGCCAAATGCATCTATTGCAGCGTTGGGCCCATATTGTATTGATGCTGGAATCCAAGTAATTAAACCAAAAACAAACACTGGGGGAAAATTTAGTGGGGGAACCTTTATTGATTCGACAGGAAATTTTAATCCAAGACTTGCTGGTATAGGTTTAAAAAAGTTGATATATTCAATAAAGGATAACAACGGTTGTAAAAACAAGGATAGTTTATTTTTAAAAGTAAATCCATTACCGGATGCGTCTATTTTACCTGCAGGCCCATTTTGTGTCGATGCGGTTGCACAAATAATTAAAGCTTCTAAAAATAGCGGTGGCAAGTTTTATGGTGGAAAATATATAGATTCATTTGGAAAATTTAATCCAAAAATAGCAGGAGTTGGTTTACACAAAGTATTTTACAGATTTAGGGATATTAATTCTTGTGTAAGTATTGATAGCATTACCGTGCGCATTAATCCTTTACCTGATGCCGGAATAAATAATGCTGGTCCTTATTGTATTGATGCCGGTTTAAAATTAATGGTTCCAAGGACTAATATTGGTGGAATATTTTATGCAGGGATCTACTTAGATAGTAACGGTAAATTTTATCCTGATATTGCTGGGGTTGGAACTAACAAAGTTTTTTACACATACACAGATTTTAATAAATGTACTGCAAAGGATTCAATTGTTGTACTGGTTAATGCTCTTCCCGATGCGTCCATAAATAGATTAGGACCTTATTGTCTCAACTCAGGTATAGTTACAATTACACCAAGAGCAAATCCTGGTGGAACATTTTATGGAGGATCTTATATCACTTCGGCCGGTATATTTGATAATGGAAATGCAGGAGTGGGTAAGCATAAAGTTGGATATAGTATTACGGATGGTAATGGATGTAAAAGCAAAGATTCAATAATTCTTAGTGTAAATGGACTTCCAGATGCAAGACTCAAACCAGCTGGACCATTCTGTGATAACGATGGAATGAAAGTTGTGAGTGCTGTTTCTTCATCACCACTTGGTTATTTCTGTGGAACATGTCAGCCAGGTCCCGGAGAGTATGTAACTGCAGCCGGTAATTTCCTTCCCGATATTGCACAAGCTGGAACGCACCCTGTATTTTATAAAGTTAGTGATGCTAATAATTGTATTAGTAAAGATAGTATTAAAGTAAGTGTTAACGCAAAACCAGTTTTTGATTTTAATGCAAGTCCACTGCAAGGTTGTGAGCCATTATTAGTAAATTTTAATGCTGCACCTGGTTTTATAAAATATGATTGGAATTTTGGCAATACACAGCTTGGTTCAGGAGTTAGCCCGCAAACACTTTATGCATCGGCGGGTAACTACTCGGTTTCCCTGAAGGTTACCGATAACAATAGTTGTGCAGTCACAATTACCAAATCAAATTTAATAACTGTTAATCCCAGACCAAAGGCAGATTTCAATTATTCACCTCGAGAAATTAATTTAAGTATTACCCAAGTACAATTTAATAATTTTAGTAAAGGATCTAGTATAACTCAGTTTAGGTGGGATGTAGACGATGTTTATGAAACTGATCATACGGATTTTAGTAAAGTTTTTCATGATTCTGGAAATATTAAAATTAGTCTTTTAGCTGTTAACCAGTGGGGATGCCGCGATAGTATTTCGCAATATGTTTTTGTAATTGATACTTTTATTGCATTTATTCCAAATGCATTCTCTCCGAACGGTGATGGAATAAATGATGAATTTAAAGTTGGAGGAATTGGAATACGATATTTAGAAATGACTATTTATAATAGATGGGGAGAAAAATTATTTGAGCGTTCATCAAATGAAAACAATTTTGGTTGGGATGGAATTTATCTTGGTGAAGTTGTTCCACAAGGTGCCTATATGTTCACAATTCGAGTAGCTGACCATATCGGTCGTAAATATTTATTTAAAGGAATGGTCACCGTTCTTAAGTAACTTTTGAGCTAATTATTTCTTGATCAACTTGTTGTTTTGATTTTTTACTAAAAGGAAATTGAGTTAAATTTTTTAAGAGATTAAGAGTTAGGCACTTGGCAAAAAAACGGAATAAGAAAAAAATTGATTTTTTTAAATTTTACCTGAACAATACCAAACTAATCGTACACTTGTATTAATTTAGCAGTTAAAGTTAAAAAAGTGGCAAAAAGGTATAAAAAAATCATTTTAGGTGGAATTTTGGCGATAGGAATTTTTTCTGCTTATAAAGCATCCGATCAATATTTTGAGGTTTCTAAAAATTTAGATATTTTTAGTTCTGTTTACAAGGAAATAAACATTAGCTATGTTGATGAGGTAGAACCTGGAAGTTTGATAAAAACGGCAATTGATGCCATGTTGAAAAGCTTAGATCCCTACACGAATTACTACTCCGAAGCACAAACAGAAGATTACAGATTTCAAGTTACAGGTGAGTATGGAGGCATAGGAGCTACCATTCGTCAACGCGGTGATTATGTGGTTATTGACAATCCTTATGAAGGCTATCCGGCACAACAAGCTGATCTTAGAGCTGGTGACCGAATTATTGAAGTGGATGGAAAATCGGCCAAAGGTAAAACAAGCGACGATATGACTAAACTGTTAAAAGGTTCAGCAGGTACCGAAATTACTTTAAAAATAGAGCGTTTAGGAGTTGGCGAATTGATTAAAACCTTTAAAAGGGCTAAAATAAAAGTGAATAATGTTCCCTATTTTGGGATGGTAGACAAAACAACCGGTTATATTAAGTTAACTGGCTTTACACCCGACGCCGGCAAAGAAGTGCAAGATGCTTTAAAAAGTTTAAAGAAGAATAACGAAAGTATGAAGTCTGTTATTCTTGATTTAAGAGGCAATGGCGGAGGATTATTGCATGAGGCAGTAAATGTTGTAAATACGTTTGTTAAAAAGGGAGAATTAGTGGTTAAAACTCTTGGAAGAGATCAAGAAAATAATAGAACCTATAATACCTTAGATGCTCCTATAGATCTTGAAATTCACTTAGTAATATTAATTGATAATGGCTCGGCCTCGGCTTCTGAAATAGTTTCTGGATCGCTTCAAGACCTTGATCGTGGTGTTTTAATAGGACAGAAATCATTTGGAAAGGGACTGGTTCAATCTTCGCGAATGTTAACTTATAACACCCAAATGAAGCTCACAACCTCAAAATATTATATTCCTTCAGGAAGATGTATTCAAAAATTAGATTATAGCCACAAGGTTAATGGTAAGGCTGAAGCAATAGCAGATTCTTTAAAGAGAAATTTTTACACAAGAAACCGTCGTCCGGTTAGGGATGGAGAAGGTGTTTCGCCGGATTTGAAAACGCCAGAATCAAAGTATAGCAAGGTAACTCAGAGTTTATTGAGTAAAAATATAATTTTTGACTTCGCAACTGAATACAGAAACAAGTATCAAAATATTACTGTAACAAAGGATTTTGAGTTAGTTGACAAAGATTTTGAAGATTTTATAAGCTTTATTAAAGGTAAAGATTATAATTATACCACCGAAACGGAAGATGCCTTACAAAAGTTTAAGGATCAAGCTGTGAAAGAGAATTACTTAACAGGTCTGAATTCAGAATTTGAGTCGCTTTCTAGTAAATTGAAACTCAATAAGAACAATGATTTAGAAAAGTATAAGTCAGAAATAATGCAAGTATTGGAGGAAGAAATTGCCAGTAGATATTATTTCGAAAAGGCAAGAATTGAAGCCTCGTTTGATAATGATATAGAAATAAAGGAAGCCATTGCCATTCTAAACAATTCAGAAAAGTATAATGCTCTAATATCTGGTAGGTAGATCCTATGGATACAGGTACTGACATTGTTTTGCTCGTCCTGTCGGGTTGCATTGGCGGCTACATAAGTGGTTTGTTAGGTGTTGGTGGAGGACTAATATTTGTTCCAATACTCGATTATTTCCTAGTAAAACAAGGTGTTAAGGATAACGATTTAGTACTTTATACCTTAGCTAATTCATTTTTATCCATAATATTCGCAGGAATCGCCGGAAGTATAGATGCATTGCGTGCAAAGTCAATCAATTTTACGCATCTATTTTCTGTAGCGTCAGCGGCTGTTGGGTCGGTCTTAATAACTACATTTCTCATTAAATCAGGTTCTTGGTATACGCCTGATGTTTTTAAACTGGTATTTTGTGCTCTGCTAATTTTTACCTTCTTTAAGACTTTGATGCATATAGAAGCTATTGGTTTACAAGAAAGAATGAACTGGAAATCTGGAATTCTTATTGGAGTAATTACGGGAGTAATTTCAGGTTTAAGTGGATTAGGTGGCGGAATCATTATGATTCCTTTGTTCATGACACTCGGTAATTTGACAATAAAGAGAGCCTCAGCATTATCTTTAGCTATCATTCCGGTAATTGCTTTACCAAATGTTATTTATTACGCAATGAGTAGGCCACAGCTCAGTATTCCAGGTTCATCTGGGTATTTGGCCTGGTATCTTGTAATCCCGATAATCATCGGAGTGGTAAGTACTGTAAAATTGGGATTGATGACCGCAAAAATACTTTCATCAAAATCAATTAAGATTATATTTGCCTGTTTTATAATACTCACTGTAATCAAGACAGTTTTGTCAGTTGTTATTTAAAAAAAGGGAGTTTATATTGACAGTTTGAATAGTTAAAAGGTTGGATAGGATTTTTTTAGTAATAGCCATTCATCCATTTTTAAAATTTTTATTAGGATGGAATTTACTCGTTTAGGATAAGAATTTTAAGAATCATATCTATCCTTTAAATTATAAAAGATTATTAAAGTTAAAAACTATTAAGGAAATTGGAAACGGAACAATTCAAAACATCAAAGAACACAAATAATAGACTATTTATGAAAAAAGTACTTCTACTTACAATAGCTGGTTTGGTATTCATTTTACAGATGAATGCACAAACTCTTAACAGCAAGGAGCAAAAATCTATGCTCAGAATTCAGAAACACATAACCTACCTTGCCTCAGAGAGATTAGAGGGACGTGCAACTGGTACGGAAGGTGAAAAGATGTCAGCCGAATACATCGCATCGCAGTTAAAGAAATATAAAATTCAACCGAAAGGAGACTCAGGAAAGTATTTTCAAAATTTTGATTTGGTTAATTTAAGGATAGCTAAGGACAGCACGTTTTTTATGTTTAATGGAATCAGATTTTTACTTTTTAGAGATTTCTATCCACTTTCCTACTCGTCAAATAATATATTGGTTCAAAGTAAGATGCTAAATGTAAACTATGGAATTAGTGCACCCGAATTAAATTACGATGATTATAAAGGCAAAGTAGTAAAGGGTAAAGTGGTATTGGTTAATATTTCAACACCGGATTCACAACAAGCACACTCGCGATTTATAAATTATTTATCCCTTGAAAGTCGGGTAAAAAGAGCTGAATCGCTTGGTGCTGTTGGTGTTGTCTTTATTAATACTGGTGATAGAAAGGATGATCCTTTGGGCGAATTATCTAAAAATGTAAAGCCGTCTTCTATGCCTGTGTTTTTCTTTAAAAACGCCGATTTAGTTAATATCCCAGAGGTTGAATTACCCGTACTAATGAAGTCCGATATTTTCTGCGTTTCTGTAACTGCTCATAATGTTATAGGATTCAAAAACAATAAAGCTAAATATACTGTTGTAATTGGAGCGCATCATGATCATTTAGGCCGGGGAGAGATTAAAGGCTCACGCGAACCTAATAGCAACGAAGTGCATAATGGAGCAGATGATAATGCAAGTGGAGTTTCTGCATTAATAGAATTATCAAAACAACTTAAAAAACGGAAATTCAAGAAGTTTAATTACTTATATATTGCTTTTTCTGGTGAAGAAATGGGTTTATTAGGATCAAAATATTTTATAGAGAATCCAACTGTTCAATTAAATACAATTTCATACATGATCAACATGGATATGGTTGGACGATTAAATCATACGCTAATTATTAATGGAACTGGAACTTCTCCATACTGGAATGAGGTTATTGGAGTTTTAAAAGCCGATAGTTCTGCAATTAAAAAGATTAAAACGACAGAATCTGGAATTGGTGCTTCAGATCATACCTCTTTTTATTTATCCGGAATACCGGCATTGCATTTTTTTACCGGTCAGCATGATGATTACCACAAGCCTTCAGACGATATTAGTGCCTTAAATCTTAAAGGAGAGGTCAAAGTAATCGAAAAAATAACGCGTCTAATTGAACTATCACCTTCTGCAGAAAAATTGGTTTACACAAAAACAAAGGATGAAGATATGCGAACTGCCTTCAAAGTTACTCTGGGTATTATGCCTGACTATGCATATGATTCAGAAGGTGTCAGAATAGATGGAGTTAAAGATGGTAAGCCTGCATTTAATGCGGGCTTGAAAAAAGGTGATATAATAGTTAGTCTTGCCGGTGAAAAAATTGCCAATATTGAAGTTTATATGAAGGTGTTAGTAAAGCTTGAAAAAGGTCAGAAGGCAGAAGTTATTTATACACGCGAAGGCGTTACTTACACAGCACAAATTCAATTTTAATGCGTATAATAGATAAAATAAAGAAATCGAACAGTACTTTGTTCTCCTTTGAAATTCTTCCTCCTTTAAAGGGTAAAAGCATTAATTCAATTTTTAATTGTATCGACGGCTTAATGGAATTTTCGCCAGCATTTATTGATGTAACCTACCATCGCGAGGAGTATAAGATTAAATCAAGATCCGATGGAAGCCATGATAAAGTATCCATTCGCAAACGGCCTGGAACAGTTGCCATCTGTGCATCTATACAAAATAAGTATAAGGTTGATGCCGTACCTCATATTATATGCGGTGGTTTCACGAAAGAAGATACTGAAAATGCATTAATAGACCTAGATTTTTTAGGCATTGAAAATGTTTTAGCCTTACGTGGTGATAATTTAAAAACTGAATATGATTTTAAAGCCGAAATTGGTGGTCATTCCAACGCCCTAGAATTAATTCATCAGTTAAAAAATATGAATAACGGGATTTATCTAGATGAGGAATTAGAAAATCCAACTCCAACATCCTTCTGCATTGGAGCGGCCGGCTATCCCGAAAAACACAAAGATGCAAGGGACATAGCTTCAGATCTTAATTTTTTAAAACGAAAAGTTGAAGCAGGCACTGAATTTATTACAACTCAAATGTTTTTTGACAATTCAAAATATTTTGATTTTGTTGATTTGTGCAGAACATTAGGTATTAATATTCCCATAATTCCGGGAATTAAACCACTAACAAAAGCCAATCAAATAAATAAACTTCCTGAATTCTTTGATCTTGAAATTCCATTTGAGTTAGCAAATGAAGTGCGCAAAGCAACAAATGAGCAAGCAGTGAAACAAATTGGAATAGAATGGTGTATCAATCAATGCCGGGAGCTCAAATCAAAGGGTGTACCGGTCATTCATTTTTATACGATGAGTATTATGGAAGATACAAGAGCTGTAGCAAGAGAAGTATTTTAATAATCCTAAAATGTATCTACTGTTTGCCAATTAAGTTACCTTTTAAAGTATTTTGGATACCAAAAGCAACTCTTTAATAAAGCATCACCATAAATTATGAAAGGGAGAGTAATTAAATCCACAGGCAGTTGGTACACTGTAAAATCTGATTCTGGTGAATTATTTGACTGTCGAATAAAAGGCAAATTCAGAATTAATAAATCAAAGCTTACCAATCCAATTGCAGTTGGCGATATGGTAGAATTTGAATTAGAAGAAAAAGAAACCCATCAAGGGATAATACATTCTATTGAAGAACGCAAGAATTATCTGATTCGAAGATCGAATAAGTTATCAAGTCAATTTCAAATTATTGCTTCCAATTTAGACCAATTGCTTCTTGTAGCTACAATTGCAAAGCCTCGAACCACAACCATATTTATAGACCGAATTTTACTTGCGGCAGAAGCTTATCAAATTCCGGTTGTAATTTTATTTAATAAAAAAGACTTATATACATCAGAGGAGAACCAGATACTTCAACATTATCAATCCTTATATGAATCAATTGGATATGAAGTTATCGTTATTTCGGCTTACGATGAAATAGATCTTGAATTATTAAAGCGATCCATTCGCGATAAAATTTCTTTAATTACCGGCCATTCAGGTGTTGGGAAATCAACCATTATGAATCAACTAAACCCTTCCTTATTATTAAAAACAGGGGGGTTAAGCAAATATCATGAACGAGGTACACACAATACCACCTTTGCCGAAATGCATTTGGCGTTTGAAAATACATTTATGATAGATACCCCGGGAATAAAAGATTTTGGGGTAGTTGAATTTGATAGGGACAATATATCGATGTACTTTAAAGACATCAGAAAATTTGCGGGTCAATGTAAATTCAATAATTGTAAACATATCGATGAACCAGGTTGCAAAGTTTTAGAAGCACTTAGAAATAATATGCTTGCAATTTCTCGCTATGAAAGTTATTTAAATATTTTGCTTTCGCTCCAATAAAATGTGTGTGAACGGTTAAGCTGTCTATAATATTGCCCAATTCCTTTTAGAACGTATAATTAATTAAAAATAAACCAATAATGATTTGGATATTTCAAATATCTGCCGTTATATTTGCCAGATTATAAAAATAAGCTATAATGACTAAAACTACTCGCTTAAACCAAACCGGATCTATATTGAGATTAGATCGTGGGAAAAAAGCCGTCTTCATGATGCTCTTTGCATTGTTTAGTACCTTTCTGGCTCAATCCCAATGCGCATTAACGTGGAATACGCAACCTCTAAAATTCCAGAGGATTTGTATTCCTTTTTCAACCCTAACGCCGCGTTTGCAGGTGGCTGCTGTTACCTGCCCAGGTGGAAATTTGTCATACCAATGGCAGAAAAGACGACCTGTAAGTATAGGTGGTACTGGTCTTTGGGACGATATTAGCCCATTTGCTGCCGGATACATTGGCGGTAATACTCCAACACTGGATATTACAGTGGCTGACTCAATCACCGGTGGTGCATCTTATTATGAGTATCGAAACGTTGTTATTTCAACCGGTGGTATTAATCCATGTATTTCCGGAGGTAGCACTGCTTGTCCTTATCAATCAGATACAAGTAATGTTTCCAAAATTGTTGGTGTTCGAAAACCTATAGTAAAATATTTAACTGCACTTGACACAACTGTTTGTCAATATGTAGGTGGATTAAATCCTGATCAAACTTATACTTTAAAAGCAAGAATTATTGGTGTGTCAAATTTCGACACACTTAAATACACTTGGCGAACTGTTAATATGCCAGGTTTTGTTCATTCTGATCTTTCTGCGCATCCAAATTATACTGGATGGATTACAACTGGTTTCCCTAGCGTATTTTCTTCGCCTCCAGATTCTGGAACGTTAATTAGAACATTAACTTTAAATAATGCTAATAATACGCCCTTAATTTTAGGTTGGGATCAAAGTCGTTTTTACCTAGAAATAAACAGTCCTACTTGTGGTCTTTCAGATACAAATACTGTTCCTAAAAGAAAATTAACTGTTAACCCAGTTCCTAACGTAACAATTATAACTCCAAATAAAAGTATTTGTGAAAATGATGCTTTTACTTTAAGTTATAATGTAACAAATGCTCGACATGATACAATGCGCGCTGGTCCGGTTAGCTGGACTATTCGTGTTTCAGGTGATGCTCAACTAAAAGCACTTTTAATTGCTGCTGATACAACAGGTACAGGAAATGTCAATAAGACAATTTCAATTCCTGCATCACATGGTTTAAGTGTAGGTATACATATAGTTAATGTAAGTTGGATTTTAAACACCACCGATCCAGGTGCTTGTCAAAGATTATTGGCGGCTGCACAAATTACTGTAAATGTTTATCCAAAACCATTTGTTGAGTTTCTTACACCAAATCCTGCCGATACAGTAATATGCCAAGGTGGTTCTGGCCTCGTGAAATTTAAAGTTTCAAATGCAACCTTTAATGGTAACGATATTGGATGGACAGTTTTTGTAAATGACCCTAGCGGAATTTTAGCTCCGGCTACATTGACTGGTCAAGGTAATAAAATAATTGTAAATACCATTCCAACTAATTTACCAATTGGACAACATGTTGTTACCTTAACAGGTATCAATACATCAGGTACTCCATCTGTTTGTTCAGGTTTTGTAATTGGAATTACAACCGATACCATCAAAGTACTTCCAACTCCTGATGCAACTATGAACACTACGGTAACAATCGATAAGTGTTTTGGTTTCAGCAAAGATTCATTTGTGGTTGTAGTTTCGAATGCGGTTTATCCGGTTGGTCCTGTAAATTTAGATTGGGTTATTAATTATACCGATCCTACAGGAACTATCGTAGGTGCATTTACAGGTACAGGTAATGGTTCGTTTAAATTTGTAACGTCTAATACCTTGCCATTAGGCACAAATACAATTACTTTAAATACAATTACTTTGGTTTCTCCAAATGCAACTTTAGGAGTAATTCCAACATGTTCAAAAACATTAATTGGTCAAAGTAAGTCTTATAGGGTATATCCAACGCCAACTGCTTCTTTTTCTAGAAATGGAATGGACAGCGCCTGCGAAGGTTCAACTCCTCCATCTATTAGTTTAAACGTAAGCGGTGCTCAATTTACTCCAAATCCTGCTCTAGCTTGGAAAGTTGCTTCATCCGGAAAGTTCTGGGCCGCGGCATCGGGAAGTATTGACACAGCGTCTGTTTCTTTAACTGCTTCTTTTATTCAAGGTGGTAGCGGAAACGGTAGTTTTAATTTTACACCTCCAAGTACGCTTGCTCCAGGTATGTACACTTTGTATTTAGATACGATTTCTTTAACAAATACGCCAAAATGTTTTAGTATTTTAAAAGATACATTTGTATGGCATATTTTCCCACAGCCAATTGCTACTATTATTGGTACTAATATGTTGGATTCTATCTGTGAAGGTTCAACAGTTAATTATAGTATAGCCGTTAGTAATGTTTACTACCAACCATTTTCTAAAAATTTAAAATGGACACTTAATTATTCAAACGGTTTAGGTGGAACAATAGGTGCATCTCCTAAAATTGGTATTGGTGCAGCTGTTCTTGGTGCTTTTGTAACAAGTAGTGGTTTAACTACAGGTAATAGAAGTCTTGAACTTTTAGATATCACAAATAATACAGATGGTTGTTTCAACGACTTACCAGGTACTGAAGTTACAAACACTAAATTAACTAGAAGAATTTATCCAAAACCAAAAGCTACGATAAGTACTGCTACTATTAATATATGTGAAGGTTCTGCTACATCGTTCACAGTAGCTATAACAAATGCAGTTAAACAACCAGGCAATGTTAATCAGCCTTGGAGTTTAAATACAATTGGAACATTTGAAGGCGCTGCCGCGGGTAGTCCTTCTGTTTCTTCAACAGCTCTAACTTTTCCAACAACAGGTGCAGGAAATACAACAACCACTGTAACGGTTCCAAATACTTTACCTGCTGGTAGATATATATTTACTTTAGGTAACCCTCAATTAACAGTTACACCGTTAAATTGTGTAGGTTCAACAGGTTCACCATCTCAAATTGTAATTAATGTTTATCCAAAACCTACATTACTTGTAACTCCAGCGATTGACTCAACTTGTCAAGGTATTTCTAGAGCATACACAGTTCAGGTAGGAAATGCTTATTATGAGCCAAATTCTGGTCCAATTAATTGGAGAATACGTTATTTTAATCAAGTAGGCGCAGGTTCTGCTCCATCCAATCCTAATGGATCTGGAGTTATTACCGGAACAGGAAACAACACTACAGTTTATAATTCTGCCGTCATAAATATTGCAGGTATTTATGAATTTAGAGTTGATAGCTTAAGCAATACAACAAATGTTTGTAAATACAATACAAAGGATACGTTTAGATTGATCGTAAAACAAAGACCTTCTTTGACAATTCTTGCTTTCGATTCTGAAGTATGTTTCCGTACAAGAGCTACAGTTACATATAAAGTAGATTCTGTTGCCGTAGGCCAAGCTTGGTCTTTTACTTATACAGCCATCAATACTTCACCTGGTGGAACAAAAACTATATCAGGAATTGGTCCAAAAGCTAGTGCAATGTTTGTTACAGATTCATTCACAACTTCAGGTGCTGGAACTATCAGTTTCTCACCAATCATGTTAACTGCCGTTGGCGGTTGTGCGTCTACAAAGACATTACCATCCATTAATTTAAATGTGGCTTATGTGCCAGATGTAACTTCAAATACTACCAATGGTACTGGTATAATTTGTGGTAATGCGGCTTCAGGAACTTCAACTGTTCAGTTTAACATTACTACTACAAATATGATAGTAGGATCGGTTACTAAGAATTGGAAAATTACTTATGACATCATAGGTACTCAAGATACTAGTTTAGTTTCTGGTTCTCAAATATTCAAAAGACTTGGTTTAACTTTTACCGGAACAGGTAATGGTGCCTTCACTTTCACATCTCCACATCAAACTTATAACGGTACTTCTGCTGATGCCGGTATTGCCGATATCAGAAGAATGGTTATTCGTAAGATTGAGTTTACGGGTGTAAGCCCATTGAATTGTAGTAATATGAATATTGCGGATTCAATTACCATGTTTACTGTAAATCCAAGACCTCGTTTTGTATTTACAAAATTAAATGCTGATCATGTTTGTGTTACCTCTCCTGTAATTACAGGATATAATATATTTGGTTTCAAAGCTGGTGATGTAGGTACTTTCTCTTGGAATGGTACTAACCCAACAACTTCTCCAAACAATGTTAATATTTCAGGTCCATCTATTATTAGTGGTTCTATTACAACTGTTAATACTACTTTCCCAGGGCTTTCTACTCAAACAGTTACAAATGTTACAAATTCAACTACTGGTTGTCAAGCGATTTTAATTCCACAACCAAAAGATACAACAATTGTTGATCCTCCATCATTACCAGGTACTTTAAATGGTAATGCTACAGTTTGTGAAGGTAACAATTCTGGAACTTTATATTTAACTGGTACTATAGTTGGTAAAGTTCAATATTGGGAGTATTCAGAAAATGATGGTTTTACTTGGTTGCAATTTGCAAATACGGATACTTTCTATCGTTATACTAATGCAAGCTTAACCCGTCGTTGGAGAGTAGTCGTTAAAAACTTAACTTGTCCTATAAATAGATCTAACGAAGTTATAGTGTTTGTTCATCCACAACCAAAAGTTCAAATTACAAATTACACAAGTGGTTTATGTGTTGGTGATAGCATTCGTTTTACAATTAGTATTACTGGTGTGCCTACAAATCATACTTGGAAATTTGGTTATACAAAATCTGGATTCAGTTCTAATAATGGTAACGCTACCTTAACTGGTAGAGGTTCTGGAAATTTCACCTATACTTTTGGTGGAATGACTGCTAATGCTTTAACTGGATTAATTCAATTAGGTAATATTAATAACGATACTACTAATTGTAATAATAATTACGCTTCAAGTGGTTCTCATCTAATGACAATCATTGTTGGATCTAACTCAGTAGCCGGGGCAATTCAATTGGTAGGTTTTCCAAATGTAACTTTACCTGTTACTGTTTGTAAAGGTTCAACGGTTAAGTTGAAATACATCGGAGCAGGTAATGTTCTAGTTTGGTACAACAGTAACTCAACTAGTGGTGCATTCCCGAATGGTTGGGATTCTATCACAAGTACTAGTACTACTCAAACTTATTATGTAATCGATACAACAACTCATTTTAGAGTAAAAGTAAAATTTGGCTCTTGCGCTGCAGTTGTTAATTCAACTAATCAAACAGTTAACGTTAGATCTTTGCCAACTGCTTCCATCACTGGTAGTGATACTATTTGTGAAAAAGGTACATTTACTTGGACGCCTGTTTTAAAAGGTGATATAAACTTATCCGTTGCATTAACTTGGTTAGAAGGGTCAACAGGAAAAAGCGGAACATTTAGCTTAGGTTCAAATCCACCTACTTCAGTTACGCCTTCAACTGTTACTACAAGTGTATTAACTACAACTACAAGTGTAATTTTACAATCTGTACAATATACAACTGCACCAGCTTGTCCTCAATTACTTTATACTAATGCTATTGCAACAGCAACAGTTAACCCTGAGCCTACTGCAACTATTAATAGTGTAACTACACCGGTTTGTCAAGGTTCAACTTCTCCAATTAGTTTCTCAGTGGCTGGCGTTGCCAGCTCAACAACTTGGAAATTGAATTACAAAGTGGGAGGAGTTAGGCAAACGCCTATTACCGGTACCGGTGCTGGTACTTTTACAGTAAACACACCTGCATTAAATACAGCTGGAAATGTTACTGTACAATTCGATACAATTTTTACAACAAATATTAGAACCAACTGCTTCGGTATTTTAACTAGTGGTTTGATCTTTACTGCCGCTGTAATTAAAGTAGATGCAACTACCACACCAGGTTTTGTTGGTGATTCAATTACTATTTGCAAAGGCGGTCGTGCTACAATTGTTTTCACACCGGGAAATGGTATAATTACAAAATGGAACATTAGTGCAACTGGAGCTACCGGCTTCTATGCTAGCCAATCTTCTACTAGTAATTCTTTTTACATGTCAAATATTCAAAGTTTTACTTGGTTTACTGCTTCATCTAAAAATGGTGTTTGTCCAGAAGTAACAACGGCTCCTGTTTTGGTTAGAACCCGTGAATTACCTGGTGCTACTATTATTACTGGTTCAACTACAGTTTGTAGCGGTTCTATGGCTACTCTAACTATTCAAGTTGGTGGAACTTTTGGTAATTCTTGGACAATTGATTATTTAGAAGGTGCTACATCTAAAACTAAAACTGGAACAGGTGATGGTAATTTTACAATTACAACAGATGCCTTAACAAGCAATACTGATATCACGCTTCAAAGAATCACAATGAATAATACTACCACTTCGGTAAATCCATCATGTGGTCCTATTGTTTTAACCTCTACAGCTACTGTAAATGTTAATCCTAACCCATCTGCTACTTTAAATACTGTTCAAACTCCGGTTTGTCAAAGTAGTACATCGAACAGCAATTTTACGATTACTGTTGCAGGTGTACCTACAGGTCAAGGTTGGTCTTTAACCTATACTTTAAATGCAGGTTCTCCTGTTACAGTGGGCAATGCAGGTTCAGGAACATTTACGTTCCCATTAACATTAAGCACAGCTGGTACTGTTACTCTTTCTTTAACCTCTATTACCAATACAGGAGCAACTCCAAATTGTGTAACTGCATTGTCGGGTCAGACTAAAGATATCATTGTTGACGCAACTACTGTTGCTGGTTCAATAACTAATTCAGCAGCTTCTGTTGTTTGTATCGGTTCAAATAATGGTTCGTTATCTTACTCAGGTGGAAATGGATCTATCGTTAGATGGGAATTTTCAGATGATAATGGAGCCAATTGGATTTCAACTACTACAACTTCTAATACATTTAATTGGAGTAATTTAGCTAAGTCTACGCGTTATAGAGTTGTTGTTAAAAATGGTTCATGTTTAGATGCTACTTCTGCTTTCTCTGAAATAGTTGTACGTCCTTTACCTACTGCTACAATTAGTGGTTCTCAAAATGTTTGTCAAGGTGATAGTGCTCAATTGACAATTACAGTTAGCAATAGATTCAGTAATCCATGGGCTGTTACTTTGTTAGAAGGAACTACACAACGTGTAATTACTACTCCGACTTTTTATACTCGTGCTTTAAATGGTACAACAGATATAACACTTCAAAGTATTGTTTTAACTCATACACCTGCTAACAACAATCCTGGTGGTTGCCCTAATACTATCAGCTCAACAGCTACAGTAACGGTAACTCCAATGCCAAATGCCACTATTAACTTTGCTACAACTCCAATTTGTATTGGTGGAACTAGCAATGTTACTTTCTCAGTAAATAACGTTTCTACAGGTCAAGCTTGGAGAATTGATTTTATGGAGGCCGGAATTAGCAGATCAACAACTGGTAGCGGTCCTGGTACTTTCACAATTTCAACACTTGCGCTAAACACTGCAGGAACTAATGTGATAACTTTTAATTCAATCACAACAACTAGTTCTTCGCCAAATTGTACTCGTAATTTAACTGGTCAATCACTTAATATTATGGTTGATGCGCTTTCGGTTCCTGGAACTGTAAGCTCAGATCAAACAGTATGTAAAGGTTCTAATTCTGGAATGGTTTCAGTAACCGGTCATAATGGATCAGTTGTTAGATGGGAATATTCATCTAATGGTGGTTCTTCATGGACAACTATTGCAAACACAACTAATTCTGTTGCATTTAGTAATTTAACTTCAACAAGACTTTACAGAGTATGGACTAAGAATAGCGCTTGTTCAGAAATAGTTTCATCAAATGTTGTTACTATTACAATTAATGAACTTCCAAAAGCATCTATTTCAATCACAAGTGGAAACAATCCAATATGTGCTAATACAAAAGGTACCTATACTGTAACCACCACAAATACTTATGGTCAGCCTTGGTCGTTGAATGTAATTGAAGGTGCAACTTCACGTACCTTAAATGGTACAGGTGATGTTACAGTTGATTTTGAAACTTCGTCAAATTTATCTTCAAATACAACTGTTGCTTTAGTGAGTATTGCTACCAATGGATCTCCATCTTGTGGACCTAATACAATCAGCGGTAATGTTACATTTACAGTAACTCCACGTCCATCGGTAACACTTAATAGTGTTGTAACACCGGTTTGTCAAGGAGCTTCAACATTCGCAATATTCCAAATAACAACTTCAAATATTGCTGCTGGTGTAGGTTTTGCAGTTACATATAGTGTAGGAACAACAACTGGTCTTACCTTTACAAATACAGGATCAGGTACATTTACGGTATCTACTTCAACTCCTGCTTTAAATACTGCAGGAACAGTAGCTGTAACTTTAACCGACATTACAACCACAGGTTTATCTCCTAATTGTAATACAACGCCAAGTGGTGCTACTAGAAACATTGTAGTTGACGCTACATCAGTTGCTGGAACTGTAAGTTCTGATCAAACTGTATGTAAAGGTGCAAATACAGGAAGTGTATCAGTTGCTGGTCATAACGGAGCAGTTGTAAGATGGGAGTATTCAACAAACAGTGGTGCATCATGGACTGCAGTTTCAAATACTACTACATCCTTAACATTTACAAATCTTACAACAACCACTCAATACAGAGTATGGACTAAGAACAATACTTGTTCAGAAATTGTATCAAGTAATGTTGTAACAATTACTGTTAACGAATTGCCAACTGCTTCAATTAGCATTAAAGGTGGAAATTCACCAATATGTGCTAATACAAAAGGTACTTATACTATAACAACTTTAAATACATTTGGTCAAACATGGTCATTAAAAGTAATTGAGGGTTCTACTTCAAGAACTGTAACTGGTACAGGTAATACAACAGTTGATTTCACAACAGATTCAATTTACAAATCAAACTTCACCGTTGCTTTAGTAAGTATTGCTACTACAGGATCTCCATCTTGTGGACCTAATACAATCAGCGGTAATGTTACATTTACAGTAACTCCACGTCCATCGGTAACACTTAATAGTGTTGTAACACCGGTTTGTCAAGGAGCTTCAACATTCGCAATATTCCAAATAACAACTTCAAATATTGCTGCTGGTGTAGGTTTTGCAGTTACATATAGTGTAGGAACAACAACTGGTCTTACCTTTACAAATACAGGATCAGGTACATTTACGGTATCTACTTCAACTCCTGCTTTAAATACTGCAGGAACAGTAGCTGTAACTTTAACCGACATTACAACCACAGGTTTATCTCCTAATTGTAATACAACGCCAAGTGGTGCTACTAGAAACATTGTAGTTGACGCTACATCAGTTGCTGGAACTGTAAGTTCTGATCAAACTGTATGTAAAGGTGCAAATACAGGAAGTGTATCAGTTGCTGGTCATAACGGAGCAGTTGTAAGATGGGAGTATTCAACAAACAGTGGTGCATCATGGACTGCAGTTTCAAATACTACTACATCCTTAACATTTACAAATCTTACAACAACTACTCAATACAGAGTATGGACCAAGAACAATACTTGTTCAGAAATTGTATCAAGTAATGTTGTAACAATTACTGTTAACGAATTGCCAACTGCTTCAATTAGCATTACAAGTGGAAATAATCCAATTTGTGAAGGTACTAATGGAACTTATACTATAACTACTTCAAACACATTTGGTCAAACATGGTCATTAAAAGTAATTGAAGGTGCTACTGCTAGGACACTAACTGGAACAGGTAATGGTTCATTTGATTTTACAACTAGTTCAGTCTTGAATTCAAACATTGTTATCTCATTAGTAAGTATAGCAACAACAGGAACTCCATCATGTGGACCAAATACAATTAGTGGAGACGTAACCTTTACGGTTATTCCTTTACCTACTGCAACAATTGATATGGTAATTACTCCTGTTTGTCAAGGTAATATGAGTAAAGTTCAATTTACAGTTTCTAATGTTGCTACTGGTCAAGGTTGGTCATTAAGCTACACAGAAGCAGGAACATCTAAGACTACAACAGGTAATGGCCCAGGAACTTATACAGTTTCAACGTCATCACTTAACACAGTAGGTAAAAATGCAATAACATTTAACTCAATTACAGTTACAAGCACAACACCAAACTGCACCAAGTCATTGACAGCTACAGATACTATCATGGTTGATGCCACAACAGTTGCCGGTACAATTTCTGGAAAAGCTACAGTTTGTAAAGGTTCCAATAGTGGTACCTTAAATTATAGTGGTGGAAATGGAGCAATCGTTCGTTGGGAATATTCAATAAACGGTGGTTCTACTTGGAGTGCTACAGGAACCAAAGCAACAAGTTATTCTTACATTAACTTAACACAAACTACCAACTATCGTGTAGTTGTTAAAAATAGTGCTTGTTTGGAAGCAATTTCAGCTCCTGATACTATTACAGTTAGAGAACAGCCTTATGCAACAATTAGTGGATCTACAACAATTTGTCAGAGTAGCTCTATTGGTTTAACCGTAGCTGTTTCTAATACATTTGGTAATCCTTGGACTATCACTTACTTAGAAGGTACTTCTACTTTAACTTTCACAGGTTCTGGTGATGGTAACAAAACCTTAACTACATCTAATCTTAGTGCAACCTCTGATATAACTTTACAAAGTATTCAATTAACACATGCTGGTACTTCAAGCAATCCTGCTTGTGGTCCAAATGGTTTATCGTCTACTGCTACTGTAAACGTTACTCCATTACCAACTGCAACATTGAATAATGTAATTACTCCAATTTGCCAAGGTAATACCAGCGCATTTGAGTTTACTGTTTCTAATATCGCAACAGGTCAAGGTTGGTCTATGAGCTATACAGAAGGTACAACTAGTAAAACTACCACAGGAAATGGACCAGGAACTTATAAAGTTTCCACAAGTGCATTATCTGCTGGTACTGTAACCATCACTTTAAATAGTATTTCAACAACTGGTTTAGCTACAAATTGTACTAGAAACTTAACTGCTCAAACTTTAGATATCACTGTAAATCCTACTACAACTGTTGGTGCTCTTGGTACCGATGTAACAGTATGTAAGAATTTGAATAGTGGTAGTTTGACTTACAATGTTGGAAGTTCTAATGGTGCAGTTGTTCGTTGGGAATCAAGTACCTTAAGTTCTTCAGGACCTTGGACTTCTATTTCTAACACTACCAATACGCAAGCGTATATCAATATTTCTCAAACCACATTTTATAGAGTGGTTGTGAAAAGTGGTACTTGTGCTGAAAAAGAATCAAATGTGATTACGGTTTCTGTTCAAGAAATTCCGGTTGCGTTTGTAGGTGGTTCTTCAGCGATTTGTGCTGGAAACACCGCAACACTTAGCATTAGTATTTCAAATGTGGCTGCTGGTCAGCGTTCAATTCTAACTTACTTAGAAGGAACTACATCTAAAACAGTTAATATTTTCGGAGCAAGTGGCTCAATAACTACTTCAATTCTTAATACTAACACTGATATCTCTTTAGTATCTGTTACATCAATTGATACCACTATTTCAGCTACCTTTAGAAAAGGTTGTTTTAACAGTACACTTACAAGTACAGCAACTGTTAATGTTAATGCATTACCAACTGCTACTCTAACTAGTGTTGGTGGCCCTATCTGTCAAGGTAGTTCAACAACGTACACTGTTACAGTTGCTAACGTACCAACCGGACAAGGATGGAGTTTAACTGGAACTATCGAGGGTGTATCAATTGCTCCGGCTCCATCAGGAACTGGCTCAGGTACATTCACATTTAGCACTCCGGTATTAAATACTCCACCTGCAGCAACGGTTGCCTTTACCTTAATTACAAATACAACCACGGGTTGTGTACGTAGCTTAACTGAATCTAGAAACATTACTGTGAATGCAACTACTACTATAGGAACAATAGCAGCCGACGCAACAGTTTGTAAGGGAAGTAACGCCGGTTCTGTTGATTATACATCAGGCGGAACTAATGGTTCAATTCTACGTTGGGAGTATAGTACTGTAAGCCCAGCAACAGCATTTAATGGAATATTTAATACAGCTGCCTCTCAAACATATAGTAATCTTACTGCTACAACATTCTACAGAGCTATTGTTAAAAACGGTGTTTGTAACGAGGTTGCTTCAAATGTTGTAACAATTACTGTTCGTGATTTGCCAAACGCTACTATAGCTGGTAATAATACTATCTGTGAAGGAAGTTCTTCTAATTTCACCATTACCGTTACCAATACTTTTGGACAAACATTCAAAGTTTACTACTTAATAGGATCTAAATTAGATTCATTAGTTCAGACAGGTGATGGTACTTATACTATTAATAGTGGTGTATTGACAAATACTGTGGATGTAACTTTAATTAGCATTAAGCAAGTTAGCGGTACTCCTCAGTGTTCTCAGGCTATCATTGGTACAATTACTATAACTGTAAATGAATTGCCTAGAGCTTCTTATACTTCAGTGCCAAATAGTTTATGTCAAGGTAGTACAATCAATTTCACAATTGATGTAAGCAAAGTTAAAACAACACAGAGTTGGTCATTGTCTTATACAGTAAATGCGCCTAGTTCTTCAGCTGCATCTAGTGAGTCTAAAACCGGTCAAGGTTCAGGTTCAGTTTCTATAACTACTTCTACCAAAGTTTTACCAACTACTTCAACGTTAACACTTGGTACAATCACAAATACTAGCACAGGTTGTGCCACTACCTTGAATGATGCCAAAGTAATTACGGTTGATCCTACTACAGTTGGAGGTAAATTAGCTATATCAACTAAAGATACAGTTTGTAAAGGAACTAATAATGGAACATTAACTTTAAGTGGTAATACAGGTGCAGTAGTTCGTTGGGAATTTTCAACGAATAATGGTTCTACTTGGTCTACCATTAATTCAACTTCAAACAGTTACTCATGGTCTAACTTAACTCAAACTACACGTTTTAGAGCAGTAGTTCAAAGTGGTGTTTGTAATAGTGCTAATTCTCGTGATACTACTATCTTGGTTCGCGAGTTACCAATGGCTACTATAAGCAGCACAACAATTTGTGCTGGAAATACAGCTAGCTTAACTGTAACTGTTACCAATACTTTCGGAAAAGCTTGGACACTTACTTTTGTTGAAGGTTCAACAACAAGAACTCTTACTGGTTCTGGTGACGGAAACTTCACGTTAACAACGGGCAGTTTAAATACAACAACTACGATTGCTCTTAAATCTATTCAGATTACAAGTGGCACCGTGTTATGTGGTAATACTCTCTCTGATGTTGGAACTGTAACTGTAAATGCTTTACCATCTGCAAGTCATGATAGTGCACCTTCTAGTGTTTGTCATAACAATACTGTAGACTTTACCATTAACATCGATGATGTTGTAGTAGGTCAAGGATGGTCTATTAACTATAGAGTGAATACCCCAACTACAACTGGTTCTACATTTACTAGATCAGGAACAGGTCCAGGTAACTTTACAATTACTACTCCTATCTTCACAAATACTTCGGCTACAGTGCGCACAGATGTTATAGAACTAATATCAATCACTAATACTACAACCGGATGTACACGTACCTCTTCAGTAACTCGTTCCATTGATGTATTCCCTGCCTCAGTTGGAGGCACCACCGCAGCTACAAATTCAACACTTTGCGCAAATACTGCAACAACAAGTGATATTACAGTTTCAGGATTTGTTGGAAAGGTAGTTCGTTGGGAATATTCAGACGATAACCAAGCTACTTGGACAACCTATAGCAATACAGCAACCACAATCACAGTATCTAATTTATCAAAAACTCGTGAGTACAGGGCTGTAATTGTTAGCGGCCCTTGTGCTTCTGCTAATTCTACAATTGTTAAAATAACAGTAATACCTACAGTTGATGCAGTTATAACTGGAGCACCACAAATTTGCCCAGGTCAAACAGCATTATTTAACGTAGTTGTAAGTAACATATCAGCAAATGATAACTGGTCTCTTCTTTATAGAGTGAACGGTACTTTACAAACTGCATTGACAGGTAAAGGTCCTGGTAACTTCCCACTAAGTGTTGGACCTCCTGCAACATCTGCAGCCGGAACAATCATTGTAAAATTGGAATCAATTACCAATACTACATTTAACTGTGCTAATACAACATTAGTTTCTCAGGCAATTGCTACGGTTCATCCTAATCCAATTGCAAACTTCACAGTAGCTAACTCTTGTAAAGATTCAGTAGCTGTATTTACAAATACAAGTTCAATTATTTCAGGAACTATTGCTGATTTTACTTGGGATTTTGGAGATGGTACAACATCTAAAACAGGTAACCCAACACATGCCTATACAACTACAGGTAACTTCAATGTTAAACTGAAAGCTGTTTCTGCTCAAGGTTGCAGTGATGAGATAACAAAGGTTATCACAGTTAATCCTCGCCCGGTTGCTAACTTCACATTTGTAAATACTTGTCAAAATGTTGCTGTTACCTTTACCGGAACTTCAACTATTGCCTCTGGATCTATCAAATCATTCTTCTGGAATTTTGGAGATGGTGGAACTTCTACAGCGCAAAGCCCAACTCGTAGCTATGCTGCTGCCGGAACGTATACAGTAACGCTTACAGTAGTTAGTGATAATGGTTGTGCCTCAACCAAAGTTCAAAGCATTACAATCTGGGATTTACCAGAGCCTAATTTTGTAGCAAACCCAGTTTGCGAAGGCTTAGCAATGAATTTTGTGAATACTTCTTCAATCGGAGTTGGTACAATGACTTACAACTGGAGTTTTGCTGGTCAGGGTACATCTACTCTAACCAATCCATCACATACTTTCACTGGGTTTAATAGTGCATTTAGTGTAACACTTACTGCTACTAGTAATAATGGTTGTATTAAAACTCTTGTTAAACCGGTTACAGTTTGGGCTAAGCCAATAGCTAGCTTCACTGTAGATTCAGCTTGTTTTGGAGATGTTAGCAGATTTATAAATACAAGCACAGTACCATCTCCATCCACTGATTTTATCCAAGAATGGTTCTGGAACTTTGGAGATAGCACTTACTCAACTGGTAAAGACCCAATTCATACATTTAGTAAAGCTATTAACTGGACAGTTACGGTTAGAGCCACAACAAATAATGGTTGCGTGAATACAGCAACCGGTACAGCAGTTGTAGTTCCATTACCTCTAGCAACCATTGTTGCTACAGATACTATGTTCTGTAATGGTTTAAGTTCTACACTTACTGGTACTGCAGGAATGGCTGGATACCGTTGGACTACTCAAGGAATTGTAATGAAAGGCGATTCGTTGTTAGGAACTGGTAGAACAATTGTTGTTACTAAGCAAGGTTGGTACAAATTAGTAGTTACATCATTTAAAAATGGTTGTACTTCTGATGCTGACTCAATGTTTATTACGGTTTGGCAATTGCCAGTTGCTGATGCAGGTCGCGATACTTCTATTGATAAAGGTCAAACAGTTTGGTTGAAAGGTAAAGGTGCCGGATTAAAAGGCACTTACCAATGGTCATCTACCACTGATCTATACGAAGATGTTAACGCTACTAAATCTACTAACGGGGCATTACAAAATGTTTACTCTAAACCAAAACAAACAATTAGCTACCAATTATTGGTAACTGATATGAATGGTTGTCAAGATATTGATAGTGTAACAATTATCGTTAGAGACGAGTTTGTATTAAAAGTTCACAATGTTGTAACTCCAAATGGTGATGGTAAAAATGATACTTGGATTATTGATAACATTGAATTCTACCCAGAAGCTGAAGTTGCTATCTTTAACAGATACGGTGTTGAAATCTACAGAAAGACAGGTTACAATAACGAATGGGATGGTACTTACAAGGCACCAAATGGAGATGATTTACCTGATGGCGCTTACTACTATGTAATAACCATGAAAGGTGGTAGCGATAAAGTTTACAAAGGAGCTATCAGTGTAGTTAGAAACGCAATTAAATAAGCGACAATATTCAGTAAAGTTTAAAACAACAGAGAAAAATGAAAAAATTAGTAATAACATTAAGTATCGTAGTTTCAGGTTTGATGAGCCAAGCTCAGCAAGTTCCATTGCTTAGCCATTACTACTACAATAAGTTTGTTTGGAATCCTGCTCTAGCAGGATTCCAAAAATACTCGCAGGCTTATCTGATTTACCGTAACCAATGGAATCAGATTCCTGGAGCACCTATTACAAAAGCTGTTACAATAGATGGACCCTTAAAGTCTAAAAATGTAGGTTTAGGTGCAAGTTTATACCAAGATCAAGCTGGTATTTTTAACAGAACCGGTGGAATGATTAGCTATGCTTATGGTATAAATATTTCTGATGATAGCAAATTGAAATTAGGTTTAGGTCTTGGGTTTATTGATAATCGTTTAGCTTTAGGTGATGCCTTAATTAAACATACCGATGATCCTTATCTTCAAATCAACAACAATAACAAGACAGGTTTTGATGCCAACTTTGGTGTAAACTATACCTACAAGGATTTTAACGTTGGTTTTGCTATGCCACAAGTACTTGCTCTTGATATTAAGTATGATGCACCCGGTAATTCAGGAAATCAAGATTTAGTATATAAAAGCACTCGTCACTATCAATTCAACTTATCTTATGTTGTTAGACCTAATGATAATATCAAAATTGAACCAAACGCTTTTATTCGTGTAACACCAAACGCTCCTCTTCAATTTGATTTGGCAGGTATTGTTAGTTACCGTGACTTTGTTTGGGGTGGTTTAATGTATCGTTATAAATATGCTTTAGGTTTAATGGCTGGTTTGCGTGTTGCCAAGCAGTTTGTAGTTGGTTACGCTTATGATTTACCGGTCAATCCAAATGCTACTTACATGCGCGGTGCTCATGAGGTTATGTTAGGTTTCCAATTTGGTGCTGGAAGTGGAACTAATGATGATGAACTTAAAAAGCGTCTGAAAGGAATTGACGATCGTCTGGATAATCACGAAACAAGACTTAACGATTTGGATAGTCGTGTAAAAGGAAATTCTGATGATATAGATCAATTAAAAAAAGATACCAAGAAAAACACGGATGACAATGTTGGTCAAGGTGATGACATAAATACTTTAAAGAAAATGTTTGAAGAATTTAGAACTCGTGTTAGCAAAGGTGACGTAAGTGTAGGTGATCAATATGAGTTCCAAAACGTGTTTTTTGGTACTAATAGATATGATTTATCTTCTGAAGCTACTGCAGAACTTGATCAATTAGTTTCTATCATGAAAGAGAATCCTGCTCTCAAACTAGAAATTAGTGGTCACACGGATGATAGAGGCACTGATGAGTACAATCAACGTTTATCTGAAAGAAGAAGTAAAACTGTTATTGATTATATTTCTGCAAAAGGTGTAAATAGAAGTAGATTTACTATTGCCAACTACGGAGAAAAGAAACCAGCAGCAGCAGATTTATCGGCCAACCGTCGTGTTGAATTCAAAGTTTTAGAAAAGTAGTTTTAATCTTATAAACAAGAAAGGGGCTTAATGGCCCCTTTTTTTATGTTCAAATTTTTTGAATTATGAATACCTGGGATATAGATTTGTTGTTCAGTGTTAGCCAAAAAAAAGCTATCCGAAGATAGCTTTCCAAAGTTTTTAGAATAGTTTAACCCAAATTAATCAATAACAGATTCAGAGAATTTAACTAAATGATTTACACCGTTCATATATTCAATATAGTTTTTTTTGCAAAAACTATTTGACTCCTATGTCGGTATTTTAAAAGTTGGGTTTAAAATTGTTCAAATTGAGAAAAGAAGAATCCAGCTTCAATATTAGCATTCTCATTACTGTCACTTCCGTGAACTGTGTTAGCGTCAATACTTTTAGCATATAGATTACGAATAGTACCTTCTTCTGCCTTTTGAGGATCGGTAGCACCAATTAATTTTCTGTAATCCTCTACAGCATTATCCTTTTCAAGTACGGCAGCTACAATTGGTCCACTAGACATAAAAGAAACTAAATCATTGTAAAAAGGACGTTCTTTGTGTATATCATAAAAAGAACCAGCTTGTGACGGAGTTAACCAAATATATTTCATGGCTTTGATTGAAAAGCCAGCCTGAATAATCTGATCTAAAATTTTACCGGTATAATTGTTTTTTACGGCATCGGGTTTTAGCATCGTAAAAGTGATATTATTGCTCATTAAGTATGTTTTTTTAACTACTGCAAAAGTAATAAATATCATCTCTTTTTAACGAAATTCGCGGTGATTTTATGATGCATTTTTTACAGGATACTACAGAAGAGCTTATTGAAAAAATTCATGGCAGTTTAAAGTTAGCAATTGTCGTTACAACACACCATAAACCTGATGGTGATGCAATGGGTTCATCTCTTGCCTTGAATGGTTATTTGACAGCCCTTGGCCATGCTGTTAGTGTAATCACACCTACGGATTATCCATCTTTTTTACACTGGATGCCAAACCATGATGATGTTATTATTTTTGAAGAGAAGGAAGCTTATTGCTCAACGCTTACTTTAAAGGCAGATTTGATTTTTTGCGTTGATTTTAATGATCTTAAGCGGATAAATAATTTTGGATTAGTAGTTGCCAAATCTCAAGCCCAAAAAGTTATGATTGATCATCATTTAGAACCTTCTGGATTTGATGATTATAGATTTTGGACAGTTGAGGCAAGTAGCTCGTGTGAATTAGTTTATGAGTTTATTCGTAAAGCAAACGATACGAATTTAATAAATCAGAGTATCGCAAATTGCTTATACACAGGAATGATGACAGATACCGGTTCTTTTAGATATCGTGGAACTTCATCTAATACACATCGAATTATTGCAGATTTAATTGATAAAGGTGCCCAGAATAGTTTGATTCACGAACTCGTTTATGATACCAATACCATGATGCGACTTAAATTGATGGGTTTTATATTATATCACAAAATTGAAATTTTGAGTGAGTTTAATACGGCTTTAATTCATTTAAGTCATGAAGAACTAATGCGTTTTGAAATTCGAACCGGTGATACAGAAGGTTTTGTAAATTTTGGCTTGAGTATAGAAGGTATTCGTTTTTCTGTTTTAATTATAGATCGAACTAAATTGGTAAAAATGTCGTTTAGAAGTAAAGGAGATTTTTCATGCAATGAATTTGCAAGAGCATATTTTGAAGGGGGTGGTCACAAGAATGCTGCTGGTGGTCAAAGTACATCAAGCTTGGAAGCAACAGTAGCGAGATTTAAAGAAATTTTACCCTTGTACAAGGATCAATTAACAAAATGAAATTAATTTTTAACTTCAGTTTAATTCTGGTGCTATTTGGTTTAGGTGCTTGCACAAACACAATAAATTATCAAAAGACAAAGCTTGGTCTTGATTATCATTTTTTTGAAAAGAAAGACACTGGGCGCTCAGGTAAAACCGGTGATTATTATCTTTTGGATATGATTGGTCAGCGGGAAGATGATTCTGTATTTTTAAATTCTTATACATTGGGTCATCAAATTAAAATGATTCGAACTAAACCACCGTATGTTTCTATGTTTAACGAAGCTTTAGGTTTATTGAAAATAGGTGACAGCATTATTTTTAGAATGCTGGCCGATTCATTTTTTCGACCACTTGGTCAACCAATTCCAAAGTATTTTAAGAAAAATGAAACGATCCGTTTTACCGTATCTGTGAAAGATATTTTGAATCCGCAAGCCCATCTTCTAAAAATGTATGAATCTGAATACGATCGTATGGAAGCTTATTTGAATTTAAAGAAGTGGAATTTTATTACAGATACAGCAACGGGCATAAAATATGAATTTATTAAAACAGGAAATAACCTAAAGGCTGAAACAGATGATGAGGTTGATATATCCTATCTAATAACTTACTTAGATGGTAAAATTATTGACAGAACTAAGCCCGGTGATAAGGCAAAATTTATAGTTGGTAGTCCCGAATTTTTAGGTTTAAGCCGATTGTTACTTTTAGCTTCCGAAGGGTCAAAATTGCAAGCAGTTATCCCTTTTTCACAAGCTTTCGGTGAGCAAGGGTCGAGATACGTCGATGGCTATTCGACTCTTGTTATTGAATTAGACATCATAAAAATAAATAAAAAACAATGAAAAAAATACTAATCACCGGTGGTGCTGGCTTTATTGGTTCGCATGTTGTACGTCAATTTGTAAATACTTACCCTCAATATCATATTTACAATTTAGATAAACTAACCTACGCTGGTAATCTTGAAAACCTTCGTGATGTGGATTCTTCATCGAATTATACATTTGTAAAAGGAGATATTTGTGATGGAATCTTTATAGAAGAACTTTTTAACAAACATCAATTTGATGGTGTAATTCATTTAGCTGCAGAAAGTCATGTAGATCGCAGTATTTCTAATCCAATGGAATTCGTGACTACAAATGTAATTGGCACGGTAACTCTTTTAAATGCATTCAAATTATTTTGTAACAAAGAAGAAGCTATTTTTTATCATATTTCTACTGATGAAGTTTATGGTGAGCTTGATGATAATGGAAAGTTTGTTGAAACCACAGCCTACAGTCCAAATTCGCCGTATTCAGCATCTAAAGCTTCAAGTGATCATTTTGTAAGAGCCTATCATCATACTTATGGTATTCAAATTAGAATTAGTAATTGTTCCAATAATTATGGCTCTCATCATTTTCCTGAAAAATTAATTCCTTTGATGATAAATAATATCATTAATAAAAAGCCCTTGCCTGTTTATGGTAAAGGAGAGAATGTAAGAGATTGGTTATTTGTAGAAGATCATGCCAAAGCCATTGATTTGATTTTTCATCAAGGAAGAAATGGTGAAACTTATAATATTGGAGGAAACAATGAATGGAAAAATATCGATTTGGTTCATTTATTATGTCAACAAATGGATGAGAAACTTGGTAATGTGTTAGGTACATCAAAAGAATTAATTGCTTTTGTATCGGATCGAGCCGGACATGATTTTAGATACGCAATTGATTCATCAAAACTTATGAATGAGTTGGGCTGGAAGCCAAGTGTTACTTTTGAACAAGGCTTAATTAACACCATTGAATGGTATCTTAATAACACTATTTGGCTTGAACACGTTACGAGTGGAGCCTACCAAAATTACTATAATCAAATGTATTCCGTTAAGCAGGAAACAAAAAGTTGATCTGCTTAAGCCGAATTGCTAAATTATTGTAAATCTTAAAAGTTTAATTCTTTCTACAATTTATCACAGCTAATTGCGTTTCTGTTACATGAATCGCAAGTTGATTGTTTTATGCATTCTGTTCAATTGCACTATTGCATTTGCGCAAAACGATCAATGGCTTATTTATGATTCAAATACAGGAATTTCTGCGGCTAAAAATATCGACTTGCATGAAGTTGAAGTTAATGGATATAAAATTGTTCTTTATGGCGAAATCTGGCAGATGCCACCTCAAGAAGTTCTAGGCCTAGCCGCTAATTCGCGTTTTTCAGAAATGAAAGCAGCCGAAAATTATATTCACAGCGAGCAATTTCCGGCATCCGCAACTGTCAAAATAGTTTCAATAAATAGCGATACATTTTGGGATAGATGCAGTGGTATGTTGGTTGGTAAAAAGTATGTTTTAACAGCAGCCCATTGTGTTGTAAACGACCTAGATGCCTTAGCAGATTTGAAAGAATTTGTTCCGAATCTTTTTATTAAACCAGGTTTTAATAATGGTATTGAATCTAAGTTCGGAACTGTTAAAGTTTCAAGAACTTTTATCTTTAAAAGTTATTTCAATGGCAATTCTAAAAAAGATATTGCATTATTGGAATTAGAAGAACCTATCGGCGAAAAAACAGGTTGGGTGTCAATGGGGTTCGAAAACGACAGGCAGAAGGCACTTTCTACGCGCTATCTTAATTTTTCATATCCAATGGATGCATCACGACTAAATCTAACAAAAGAGGTTAATGGCGATACGCTTTGCCTTAAAACCGGGTTTCCGGATTTAGTAAGTTATGATTATATTGGAATTCGTAGTGCCGGAATTCCAGGTGAAAGTGGAAGTCTGCTTTTAGCAGAAGATGAGAATGGATTTACTACGTATGCAGTTAGAAATTTTTCTGAAGAGAAATTTAGTTTTTATCGCCTAAAGGAAGAAGATGTTTTAGCATTTTATCAATTGATTAATACGACTAAGCTTGAGAAGCCAAATGCCCAAAGTACTTCACTGTCTTCAACGCCAAATTTAATCAGTATTTATCCAAATCCAGTTTTTGAAAAGGCTATTATTACAACTAGCCCAAATATTGAACAAATTCAAGTGGCTTTTTACGACTTAAATAATAAGGAGGTTTTGAATACTTCTTTGAATGGAGTTAATGGCAAATTTCTTTTTGAAAACTATGCCTTACCGCAAGGCAATTATTTTATGATTGCCCGACAAAACAATACAGTTTTAGGTTATACCAAATTTGCTATTCGAAAGTAATTTAGTTTTAGCCAAACTATTCAATTACTAATTTTTGTTGAAATACCTGATCTTTGAACGTTGCTTTCAAATAGTAAATACCTGAACTTAAATTTGAAACATTGATGGTAGCTGACTCTGAAACTGACTCTTTTATGAGAATTTGTCCAAAATGATTAAAGATAACTAGGTTAATGCCTTCGCTGTTAGGTTTGTTCAGTTTAATATGCAATACATCTTTTGCTGGATTGGGATATATATTTATTGGTGTTAATGTCGAGATTTTCACGGAAGCTGCATTATTAATTTGAGGCAAACGAATTAAAGACGAAAAGCTACTGTTGGTGTAAATGGTGTTTTTAGCCGTTAAAGAGCCAAATAAGCTGTCTAAACTGTTTCCGGGATACATTATACTTCCTGTGTTCATATTTCGGTTGTACAAAGGGTAATTTGCAGAAGTAATATCAAGTCTTATTTGGTGCCCTTTCAAAAAAGTATAATAGATATAATGCAAGCGGATATTGCAATCGTAAATTTCCCCTTTTGCCATAAACGATTCTGCCGATTTGGTAAAACCATTTTTGAAACACATTCGAATAGCCCCATTATTGATTAGAATAGATTTGCCATCAGGAAAAACATCAGTCAATCGAACATCGAAATCTGTATCAACCCTATCGGATGACACTTTGAGAGAAACTTGAACATTACCTCTAACAATAATATCTTCACTAAGTAAATCACTGCTGAATAAAAGGATATCCTTGCGATTTTCTACTTGGGCCGACTGATCGTAAGTACCTTGTTTTAAATCCTTTCAAAGAGTAGCTCCTCCAATAGTAGGGGAAGGATTAGCCGGGTCATAAAAAAAGCTTTAACTATCGTTACTGATGCCTTGTAAATCTGTCGATTATTTTCCATTTGGTTGAAGATAATAATTTAGTTGCACCGGCTAATGGCCATTCATTGCTGTTACTCCAAACATTGTATCCTATTTGGTAATAAGTAATAATTGGTGATGAATTCCAGTTGTTTGCAATATTGCGAAGGTGATAATCAAAAAAAAGTAATGCCATAGAATCATTTCGATGTTCTGCATTTTTAAAAATTAATTCACCTTGACTTGCACCACCCATTTGTGATGCACGGTTTCCTCCGTGCGCCCAAGGCCCCAATAGTAAACGATGCTGATTTTTAACATTTGAAGGAGATGCATTTCTAAGGGCTTCAAAAAAAGCGGGCATTAATTCAGTATTGTGATCATACCAGCCGCCAATCATAAAACAAGGAACCTTTATATCTTGAGGATAATTATTAGCATTTTGCGCAATACTCCAGGTTGCGGTATGGTAAGGATGAGCCATAATTATTTTTGAAAGACCAAAACCGAGCAGATCTAATTGTTCAAGGTATTCGGTTCTTAAGCAGCCATTGGTAAAATATTCTTCATAATTGGTTTGCGGAGCGGCAACAGAAGGACAAATGCAAACTAAATGTGGTGGATTTTTACGAGCAGTTTGGTACTGAACTTTTCCCAATGCAGATGGCCCCTAAGTGCCAACTTTCGCATCACTCCATGTTTGAGAGGCAATCCACTCAACAATATCATAACCATCTTTTCCCTGAGCAGGACTGCCGGGGTATGCTGCTTTACTCGATCCATAAAAACCACGCCAATCAACAAATACAAAAATATATTTACTCGAATCTTGGTTAATACCTATTTGCATTGGCAAGCCAATTATTCTGTAAAACAGTCTGTTATATGGCGTTTGCACCAATATTACAGGGCCTTTACTCATGTCTTTTGGTATATAGATATGGCTGCCAGTTTTTTCCCGTCACTCATTGGTATCGAATCCACAGTAGGCTTCAACTGTGCCTTAACACTCATTGTTGAAAAGAATAATAAAGAAATGGTTAGGAACGCACGTCTTATATTTTGGAGCATGTGTGCGAAGGTAAAATAACCTTGGCGTATTTTGGTAAATATTAGAACAGAAAGCATCCTTGGCTGAGATGGTTTTAAGGTTTAATTGACAATAGAAGTGGTTTTTAAATTTTCACAAATACATGTTATTTTTACTTTTCAGAGGAAATGTCAATTTTTATTTTTTAGTTTGTTTAGAATTTAACGAAAGGATTGTGGATACATATAAGGTTGGGAATAACATTCATGCCATCGAACTCATGGTAGATATTTCAACACATGGTTTAGCTGGAACCCGAGCAAATGTTAGAAAACCGTCTGAACCACCCATTGCAGTGGCTCATTCCAGAGATGTTACAGGAGATGTCCATCCAAAGAACATTGGGGCTGCCAATAACTTAGAAGGAAGTGTTTTGGTAATTTCGACTCTTATTGATTTGAAAATACTCGGAGATTTAGATGCTCGAAAGGATGAATTTGAGAGAATAACAGCCCAATATGTTTTGGATGATGGGCCTGATGGAAGAATCGTTTTTGATAAACCTGATTCTATTCAGCCCTCCAATGATTATACAATCGTCATTCTTTTCAAACAAATTCAATTATCTAAGTAATGAAATTTTTTATTGGCAGCTTTCTTTTACTTTTGTCGACCTTTCAGGTCAAATCCCAAGATATTACACTTAAAGATTTGGCGGTTCCAAATTCGCCATCGTTTATTCTGTTGGATGCAGCGCCATCAAATATCGAAGCTCCAGTAAATCCTAGAGAGTTTACCTTAGGTCTTTTAAAAAACATGGATTTAGATAATAAGTTTTTGAGTGATTTTTCTATGGAATTTGCCCCTTATTGGTGGCTCAAACCTGAGCAGCGCGATGCTTATAGTTTTATGGGTCTAGCCAAGAAAAAGTCAGTTGTATTGCAAAATGGAGCAGTTGATAGATATGAACAAAATATTTTTTCAGGATTAAAATTTAGTAGCGTTTCCATGGCCTTCCTAACAAAAGATATGATTGCTGATACTTCAATTATGAAACAAAAAATAGTTTCATTAGGAGCAAGAACAACTTTAATTAAAGTCCGTCCTGCAGCGTTTGCTAACCAATTAAACGCTAATCTCATAGCTTGGCATGATGAGGCTCAAAAACAATTAGAAAGTTTGAATCAAGAGATACTGTCTGAAATTGGTAATCAATCAGCCATCGATTCATTGCTCAAGGTTTTGAGTAATTATTTAGCAAGTGAAATAGCAGTGAGTTATCAGAAACGAAGAGATGAAATAAAAGAAATGATAGATCAAAAACCGATTTTCAATTGGGATTTAGCCTCTGCAATTACTCAATATGGCGTTGGTGATACGGCTTGGAAAACCGGGAGATTGGGCGTATGGACAACTTTTGCATCCTACATTCCTATTCGTAAACATCGAAAGGAAGATTATCTGGATATTTTACTACGCACTCGTTATTTCAAAGATAATTACGCTGCAGGGGCATCCGGCAAAACCATCGTTTCAGGCACTTTTGATATTGGGGCAAAAATTGGCATAGAACTATCTAACTTTAACTTAGCTGCCGAAGGGGTTTATCGCAAGGTTGAAGGACAAAAAGATTGGCAGAAGCGTTTGACTGGTATCTTAAATTACAAAATAAATGACAACATGTACTTCTCTGGAACCTATGGGACAGACTTTGGACCACAAAACAAATTGATTGCCTTGTTTGGGTTGAACTGGGGATTTGGCGAGAACAAGATCGCCGCCGAGGAGAGTAAATAGGGCCTGCTGAAAATCACACAATAGAATGATAATCAAAAAATAATACTTAAACTGCTTCATATAACTTCACAACCATCTTCCATGATGCTCCTAAAGCCATGCATTTAGTTTAAAAATAATTCGACTCTAGCTAGTTATTCATTGCACCACCACTACCTCGTCTTCATCGCTTGAGGTGCGAAAAGCACATCTTCATCTTGCTTCCTCGTATTGAACGTACACTGAACTTTTTCAACAGGCCCTAATAGATTGATAATTAGACTTTCGCTATTTTAGCTAGGCCTATTTGTTAAGATTAGGCTTTTTGGCAAATTGGGAAGAATCTATATTAAACCGTTTTAAACGATCGTCAAAGGAATTTTTTAGTTTTATCATTCTATTTTCTTCCTTTAAATCAGAAAGGGCTTGCAAAATATCGTTATGGTCAATAATAGCTTGCGCAATATCCGGCTTAAATTCTGGATCAAGATACAACATGGCTAAATCATTGCGAGCTTCAAAATAATCCGGTTTATAGAGGAGTGCATTAATAAAATTTTCGCGAGCATTTTCATAATCCTTTAATTCATAGTAAGCATTGCCTAAATTATCGTAGGCAAAGTGGTAGGTTGGGATTACTTCTAAAGCTGATTCAAAGTAGGATATTGCTTCTTTAAGCATTTCTTTTTTCTTTGGGTCAGATACCTGCTTAGTTTTCGAAAATTCCAATTTTAGGTTTCCCAAATTATTGTAAGCCATGTAATGTTCTCGATTAAGCGCAATAGCTTTTTCATAGTTTTCTATGGCTTTTGCGCGATATAAATCACTTTCAGGTAAATTATTCTCTTTTAGCAATTGTTCGCTTAACTGATGGTAAACAAAACCTAGAGCCTTTCTGGATGAATCGAGTTCTGGATTTAAATTTACCGAAATTTGCCCATGTTTAACGGCCAATAGTAAATCATTTTTGTCTTGTGAATTAAAGCGATGGTATTTTTGTCCGAGAGCATTACTTAAGCCACAATGAGCTCGAACCTTTAATTGAATTTCGGAACTGCTCAAAGCTTTTTGAAAATGCTCTATTGCTTTGGTGTTTTCGGCTGTTGAATATTTGAAATAATACAAAACCCCTAAGTTATAATGAACTGCCGCATTGTTTTTCTCTTCATCTAGCGCTAAAGTATAAGCTTCAATGGCATCCACATAGTCCTTATCACGGTTAAGTTCTATAAATGATAGGTAATGTTTTAAACCTATCGTGTAATTTTTAAAACAGCTCCAAGATTTAAACAAATCGCTTCCTGTTAAATCAATATACATATTATAAGCAATTTCTTCAATTATCTCCGGAATATTCATGGGGTCGTTTTGGTCATTTTTTTTCTCAATTTTCCATAACATGTTTGCTTCCGCACTTCTTTTAAAGATTGAAACCACCCGTCTCAAAAGCCTTAATAATCTATTTCTTTTTTCAAAATCAAAATTTCGGTACTTTTTGCTTAGTTTATAATTGTCAAGAGTAACTAAAAATAGAATGTTATTATCAAATTTATTAATGCTCCCATTCATCTCTGCTGGTTTAAAAACTAATGGCACGAGGTTAAATAGAATGGAAACCATGCCTGAAATAAATTTTCCATAATTTCCTAGTTCTACTGAAGCAATCAGCTGTATTTCAGGATCGAGACCCCGTCTAAAACTTGGAACATCATCGTATGGATTCCATAGATTACCTTTGGACATAGAACGGTCGTGGATGTTTTTGATGTTCCGTAAATTAAACAAAAGTAGGTCGGAGATGCTTGTTCCCAATTCATTATTTGAAGAATCGTATCGGTTAATCCAAGTTTTGAAAACTATTTTCTTCCAAGTACCGAAAAACAAGTAAAAAATTGTAAAAAAAACGGTTAAGAATAATAAAATAACAAAAATCGAATACACGATTGCTGTTGTATTGGTAAAAACATTCTCAAAATTGATCCAATATTTACTCATAATTACGGTGTAAGGTGTTTTGTTTATAGGTTGAAGCACAAAACTACTCATAAAAACTAATTCTGGAATTTAATTCAGACAATTGAAATTACAGTTAATCAATAAACTGTTTTGACAATTTTTGGGGTATTCGTTATTAAAAGAGAAGAAGCTAATTTAGACTTTTAAGCACTTTTCATATTATGAAAAACGGCTTGAACATCTTCATCTTCCTCTACTCTATCTATTAATTTATTTACTTCTTCGGCTTGTTCTGCTGTTACATCAACAGTAGTTAATGGAATACGTTCTTTATCTACAGAAATAATTGGAATATTAAGTGATTCTAATCCCTTTTGCATGTTACCAAAATCGGCGAAGGCTGTAAATATTAGAGTTTCATCTTCAACTTGTTCTATTTCTTCCATTCCAAAATCAATCAATTCAAGTTCTAATTCATCCAGATTTAGTCCCGTTGGGTCAATTTTGAAAATACATTTTCTTTCAAAAATGAAATCTAAGGATCCGGTTTTGCCTATTTCACTATCGCTTTTTTTGAATGCAAGTCGAATATTAGCAACGGTTCTTGTTGGATTATCGGTTGCAGTTTCAACAACTACCCCAACACCATAAGGACCCATGCCTTCGTAAACAACCTCGGCATAATCCTTTTGATCTTTAGAGGAAGCTCTACTGATGGCGGCATCAACACGATCTTTTGGCATGTTTTCAGCTTTTGCATTTTGAACTGCTACCCTTAATCTGGCATTATTGGTAGGGTCGGGGCCGGCTTGTTTTACAGCCATGGCTATTTCTTTTCCAATTCGAGTAAATGTAACCGCCATTTTACCCCAACGCTTCATTTTTCGTGCTTTTCTAAATTCAAATGCTCTTCCCATTTCTTTTAATGTTATGCTTAGTGCTTAAATTGTTTCGTTTTTATCTTTTTTGTAAAACGTTTACCCATTCAACAAATTTTATAATTGCGGCTTGCGATGCCGATGTTTCCTCAATCATTCCTAAATGTCCAGAATTTTTTAAAATTTCTACCATACTTTTTTTGCAAAATGAACTTTGCAAAGTTATTTGATCTAATGAAATTAAGGAATCATGTTTGCCGGCAATAAATAGCCAAGGTATGTTTGAATTTTTTAAAACTGATGTTTTATCTTCTCTTTCTTTCATTGCTAGTATTGCTGCCATCACAGATTTTTTTTCGGTTTGATAAACCATGGTTTCTACTTGGTTTGTCATTGACGGTTTGAAGTTGAATGGGGCAAATAGTCCTTGAATAAAAGTTTTGAAGAATAAATCAACTGGGTTTCGTTCTAAAAATTCGTATGTTTTTGTTCGGTTTGACTTTTTTTCTTCCGAATCGCTATAAGCAGTACTATGAAATAGGCCGGCTGCCGAAGCCAAATTTGGATAGTTTTGAATTAACTCTAAAATTACATAACCGCCCATACTATGGCCAATTATCGTCGGCTTTTCAAGTTTTAAATCATCAATAACTCTACGCACGGCGTCTGCCATGTATTTGGTACTTAAGAAATCAGGTAAAGCGCTTTGACCAAATCCGGGTAAGTCTATTGTAATGCATTGATACTTGGCCAAAAGTTCCGGCAAAATTTTTTGCCAGATAGCCGAGGATTCATTAAAGCCATGCAAAAAAATAAGGGGAAACCCTTCACCTTGAATTTCGTAGTGGATGGGTAACCCCTTGTAAATTGTATTCAAATTAATGTTTTTAATTTCTGGAAATCAAAAAACAAATGATGTGTCATTTTTAATGACGCTCTGCAATTTGTTTTCCGATTCTAAAAATATTTATAGCGCATATCTTTAATGGCAGCTTTCTTTCTTAAAGCATCCATTACGCCGGCATCAACACCTTGTTTAAATTGATCGGCACTCATTTTTTGAAACTCATCAAATGTTGCTGGAGCTTGTGGCTTATTGATATTAGAAACCCAAACTACATAAACTGCATTTTCACCACGAATGATAGGTGAGAATTTATTCGTTCCGCAACCAAACATCGTACCAAGAACTTTAAGATCATAACCAACTCCAGGAATATTGTCGTTTGAGAAAATTTGTTGAGGAATTAATATTTCAACAGAGCCAACATTTGAAGCTAATTCGGCCATTGTTTTTGATTTGGCGCGCGCTTTGGTAAAACGTTCTTCCAAGCGATCTGCTTTCTTTTTGTTACGAACGACAAGTTCTAAAGCAGGACGAATATCCTCAATTTCTGACGTGCCTTCTTTTTTAATTTTTGTACATTTTGCTACCACATAATTAGTTTGGAAACTAAGTATTTCAGAAACTGAACCCACTTTACTTTCTTCATTGTACAACCAACGAACAATTTGTTTTGGTTCTGTAATACCTGGAATTGTAATATCGCTTTCACGGATATCGTAGGCAACTCTTTTAGATAATTTTAAGCCTTCGGCAGCTTTACCAAAATCTTTATTAGAACGAGCGGCAGCATAAAAGTCATTTGCTTTTTGTGATGCAGATTTAATTGTATTGCTTCCTGAAGTAACGGTTTGACTCAAAACAGCCACCTTAATTAATTTATTGTATTTAGGTGTTGTAACCTTTGCAATGTGAATTCCGAATTCATCGGTTACAACAAATATTTGTCCTTCTGGAGCACTGGATGCAAGGGTGTAGAATTTCTTAGAAATTCCTTGACTTGTTGGTGTAACCCATCCTAAGTCTCCTTGGTTTCCTCCACTTCCGTCAGCATTTGGAACCGCAGCATCTTCAAACTTTACCTTTCCGGCTTTTAAATCGTTTAGAATTGAATTTACACGAATTTGAGAATTAAGCGTATCTTCTCTGGTACCTGTTGTTAGTTGAACAAGAATATGGCTTGCTTTGAAAACAGAAATTGAATCTTGTTTAATCCCTGCAATTTTATAAATAGAATATTTACCATCAGCATAAACAGGGCCAATCATTCCACCGCTGTCTAATGCAAAAAGTTGGTTTTCTATGGATTTATCAAAAGAACCAATACGTTTGTAAGTGCCATCCCAAGGATCTTCACTTCCATTAATATTTACAAAAACAGAATCGTACTTGTACGCTTTAAATTTTTCAACATTATCATAGGCCCAGTTTTTTGTAACAGCCGAATCTTCTGAAGTAGGCAAAATGCTAAAAGATACAAATTCAATGTCGCGGGTAGCGTCTTGTTTGTATTTAAGTTTATTGTCATTTAACTCTTTTTTCAAATCAGAATCTGTTACTTTAATTTCTTGATCCGGAATAGTAGCATACTGAATACCAACAAAACTACCTGATGCAGCGTAATTGTTGTTTTGCCATAATTGTTTTGCTTCAAGTTTTGTAGTATAAGCAGAACCACGTACCACAGCAGCATATTTTTTGCCTAAAGTATTTTGGGTTAAACCTTCTTCAAATTGAAGCCATCTAGCAGCTGTTTTTTCATCAGCCTCAATATCTTCTTGTAAAAATTTAATTAAACGGTTCTTGTCAAATTGACCATTTTGACCTTGAAAAGCTTTAACAACTTGTTCATCCGGGTGTTCACCAATTGTCATATCAGCCAATTCATCACCAGAAACCTGAATACCTAATTTTTTATATTCATCGGCAAAGATTTTGTCTTGTAAGAATGAATTCCAAGCTTGGTCGGCATATTGCGACTTCATCGACTCATCTAAATCAATTCCAGGATTGCTTTCCATAACCTGATTCAACATCTCATTGTATCGGGCGTTGAATTCTTCATAAGAAACCTTCTCACCTTTAATTTCGCCGACGCTCAGCGAGTTGTCGCCAAAAAAGCCCTGATCACTTTTAATTAAATCAGAAATTACGAAAAGTAATAATGAACCCAGGATAATTAAGAATAAACATCCTGTTTTTTGTTGTATTTGTTGGATAATCGCCATTTTAAAATTTCAAGGCCGCAAATTAACGGTTTTAGATTGGAAATGTCAAAAGAATTGGGGTATGGTTTTACATCATTTTTACTTAAAACAATTTTATACGCTTCAAAAACCTGTGAGGCTCGAATTCATTGAGGATTAATGTAAAGCAAATTCTTTGTCCAAATGTTTTTATCCCTTGTAAATTTTGAATATCGTTAATTGATTTAGATTGAAATAGCGGAAAATATATTTCAAAAACGTCAGGAAATAATATTAAAGCAATTCCTCCTGAATAAACTAGATTCTCAACTTTGCCAGTTTTATCTTTTAAAAAGTCCTCATTAGTATAACATAAATCAACGTAAGGACGGATTGGTAATTTGCCTGGTAAATCTGTGTCTAGATTTAAAGTTACGAAAGGTTTAGAAAAATTTCCTAAAGCACCTTTAAGTTTCAAATTATCTTCACCTGGGGTAATAGCACTACTCCAAATACCTGTTTTAGCATCCCTGCCCATCAAGGATTGCTCCATACCGTAATCGTATTGACCGTTTTTTGAACCTAAGCGATACTTGAAAAGACCATTACCGTTGCTGCTATTTTTATAGATTTGTGTATAAAATGTTCCTGCAAACATGCGCATTCTAAATCCCTTTTTCTTTTTGTTATAGCTCTTTGTAAAATTAAGCTCAACACTTGGCTTCACATAAAGGTTTTGGTAGCTGCCTGCTTCCATATTCATTCTGAAACTGTATGGATCCACTAACCTTTTATTAGAATGTATAAAACTTATTCGGGCAAATGAATAATTGATAGGTGCTCTTTGAGCTAAAACCCAGCTAGAATCCGGTAAGTCGTTGGATTGAGACAGCCAACGCGAAGCCACATTGGTATATTGCAAAAGAATTTGATTGCTTTTTAAACTTCGCATTTGATGTGGTTTTAGTGTAAAATTTACAAAACCTTTTGTGCGGTAATAAGTAAAAGTTTCAACAAAAGGCTTGTAAGCGAATGAAGCATTGAGCAAGCCAATATCAATGGATTGAAAAATTTTCTGTGGGGTGATTTTGTAAATAAAATTTGCATAGCCATTGGGCGTTTTGGTTTTAAATCCCCACAGTGGAGCTATTATATATTCCAATTTACGCTGCGGTAGCCCCCAATTATGAATGGCAGCACCTAACATAAATCCGTTGTGAATGTTGTATCCAAGAATTGGCATCCAATACATTTCTCGATTTGGGTTTAAATCAGGGCGAGTTAAGAATTTTATACCAGGATTGGCCCATTTCTTTAAAAGACCATGTGTTTTATACTGATTGTTTTTGCGGTTGGCATCAAAAACCAACTTTTCTGGATCTATAACAAATTTTGTTATATCTTTTGATGATGAAGCTAAGGTTAGTGTTTTATTTGTATTATCAACCCAAATCGTTTCCTTAAGACCGGCCTTAGTATAAATGCCTAATGGTACGGGCATTCCATTTGATTTACTTTTTAAAGTTATAGTGGTTTTTCCATCTGCTTCAGTTTTTACAGATTTAAATTTAAAATCTATCAAATTATCTGTTTGCACAAGGGTATTAAAAAACCAATCCAAATTTTTGCCAGAAATATATTCAAATACATCCTCCATATCACCCGGCAACGGATGTTTATACTTCCAGATTTCAAAGTAATTGGAAAAGCATTTTTTAAATATTTCATCGCCTAGATATGCGCGGAGATGTTTGAAAATTATAGAACCTTTACCATAAACCATAGTGCCGTAGTTAATTCCTGTATATTCTGCAGAATGAAGCCCCACTGCTTGATCGACATTTGAACGAGTGGCGTTTATGGCCATTAGTTCCATGCTGTAATCATTGATATTGTTAAAAAAGGATTGCCTTTTATTAATTGTTGTGGAATCCGAATTTGGTTTCATGGCTTGTCCTTCAAAATAACTGTTTATAGATTCGTCCATCCAAGGATATCTACGTTCGTTACTTGCGAGAATTCCATAAAACCAGTTGTGCCCAACTTCGTGAACAATCACTTCCTTATTCAAAATATCACAAACGGTAATCATCGGATATTCCATACCGCCCCCGGCTTTTAATTCGCTTTTTACTACACTAGCATGTTGATAAGGGTAATTTCCAGCATTTTCAGAATAATAAGACAAAGCTGTTTTAATGGCCTGTATGTTTTCATCTATCAAATCTTTTTCTTTTTGACTATAAACAAACGTTTCTACGGTTTTATCGCCAATAAGTATGGAGCTGCTCAGTAAACCAAAATTTTTGGAGGCAAACCATGCGAAGTCATGAACATTGTTTTGAGTGAATCGTATACTCTTGTAATTAGTTTTGCAAAAGGTGTTTTCCATTAATTCGGTTTTTTTGCCTTTGGCTTTACGAAACAATTCTTCATCAGGGTTTTGTAGTTCACCGGTTGCAGCAATGATGTAGTTTTTTGGAAGCGTAACCGTCACATCAAAGGAGCCAAATTCTGAATAAAATTCGCCTTGATTTAGATAAGGCATAGCATTCCAACCATTAATATCATAAACGGCAGGTTTTGGGTACCATTGAGTAATATTATAAGTTTGACCATCATGACCTAGCCTTGAAAATACTTTAGGAATCTTAACCAAAAAGGGTGTACTAACTTTGCATGCTTCTCCAGATTCCAAGGGTTTGTTAAGTGTAATTTTTACAATATCAATATGTTGAACATCAAAGTTCCAAGTGGTGCCTTTGCCGTTTACAAAAAAATCGAGTGAGTCGATATAGCCGCGGTCTTTTTCATCAGAAAAGTAAAAATCGGATTCTTTGTTCTGCGTTTGTTGACGTGCAAAAGCTGTTTGGTTATTCTTGTATGCATTGGGCCAAACGTGAATGTACAATACATCAATCACATTGGGTGAATTGTTGATATATTCAAAGGTTTCAAACCCTCTTAAGATATGGTTTACATCATCTAGCGTAACATCAATTTGGTAATTTACTGTTTGTTGCCACTTGGCCTGACGCTTAATTTGGCCTTTGAGAAAAGATGCAGATAAGAGAATAAATGCGAAGACAATGTTCTTGAATAATTTCATTTGAGTAAAATTTTTTGTTGAAAATTAGGCTTCAAATTTACGAACACATCAGGCATTGTAATTCATAAACCTTAACTTTGTAGAAAGTTTTGAAAAAGTTATGATGATGGATGACGATTATTCCGGTAACGGAGACGATGCCAAAGAGTCAGTAGAGCGTTTTGAAAGGATGCTCGAAAACGATAATCTTGACTATATTGGTGAGGATGAACTTGAAGAAATTGTAGAATATTATTTTCACGAGAATCAACCGGCAAAAGCTTTAAAGGCAATTGAAGTAGCAAACAAACTACATCCATTCGAAACTTTTTTTTATTTGCGGAAAGCACAAGTTTTAACCATGCTAGGCAAATTGAAAGAAGCATTGGATATTATTAATACGGCTCTTTTGTTTGAACCATCCGGTTCTGAATTGTACCAAATTAAAGGGGAAATTCTGGACCAACTTGAAAATTCGGCAGAAGCGATAGAAAATTATAAAATTGCCCTTTCAAGTGCAGAGAATCCAGCTGAAATATTTCTAAATATAGCCTTCTCATATCAAAGTTTGGGTAATCATAAGGAAGCTGTTACCTGGCTTAAAAAAATTGTGGCCAACGGGCTTGAAAACGAGCACATACTTTATGAAATAGCGTTTTGCTATGAACTTTTGGATATGGATGATGATTGCATCAAGTTTTTCGAAGATTATATTGAAAATCAACCGTATTCATCCGTTGCTTGGTTTAATTTAGGCTTAGCTAGTTTGAGAAAGTTAGATTTTAAGAAATCACTTTGGGCGCTTGATTACGCTGTAATTACCGATGAGAATTACGCCACAGCTTGGTATACGATGGGTAATTGTCACATGGAACTGGAGCAATTTGAAGAAGCTCTGGAATGCTTTCAAAAAGTAATAGAAATTGACGGTCCCGAAGGAACGGCTTACTGCAATATTGGCAATTGTTATGAAGAGTTAGGAAATATTGCCAAGGCCAGAACATTCTATAAATTAGCTGTCAAAGAAAATCAGGAATTGGCTGATGCTTGGCTTGGAATTGGCATGACTTTTAAAGAGCAAGAACGCTATCATGATGCCTTATTTTATGTTAAGCGCGCTTTGCGTGAAGAGCCGGATAATACCGAGTACATGCTCGAGTTGGCTGATTTGTATTACAATTTGGGATTATTGGAAGATGCGGAAGAACTTTATGAGAAGATTACGTTTATCAATCCAAATATGATAGAAGCTTGGCTAGATTGGGCAAATACATTGATAGAACGAAATCAATTAGTTCTATCGATACAAATGCTAGAGGATATTTACCCCAGTCATCAAGACAATGCAGAAATTATCTACCGTTTAGCATCTTATTATTTTATCAAAGGAGAATTAAAATCAGGTGTTCTTTATCTTCAAACTGCTTTAAGTAAGAGTTTTGACGATAAACATTTGTTTTTTTTACATGCACCGGGTTTAGAAACATCAAAACTTGTAAATGAATTAATAGATTTGCACCAGCCAAATAAAAATTAAATTGAACTACGAAATTAGTAAACTACCGCAAAGAGAAGCCAAACCACGAGAAAGTGGTTTGACAATGGTTATGGATAAAGGATTGAGTCTGCGTGAGGCTGAAGATTTTATATCTGTTGCTGGAGCTTATACAGATTTGTTAAAACTTGGATTTGGAACGTCTTATGTTACGCCTAATCTTAAAGAAAAGATTGAATTATACCATAATGCAGGTATTCCAGTTTATTTTGGAGGTACCTTGTTTGAAGCCTTTTTAATTCGAGGACAACTGGAAGATTATATTCGATTGTTAGAAAAATATAAGCTTACCTATTGCGAAGTAAGCGATGGTTCCATTGAGATTTCGGAAGAAGAGAAGTGCAATCACATTCATAAACTTTCGAAATATGTAACCGTACTTTCAGAGGTTGGATCTAAAGATGCCGAAAAAATTATTCCACCGTACAAATGGATTGCTATGATGCAAGCCGAAATTGAAGCAGGTGTTTGGAAAGTAATAGCGGAAGCTCGTGAGGGCGGAAATGTTGGTATTTTTAGAGGAACAGGAGAAGTTCGTTCGGGATTGGTGGAAGAGATTTTAACTAAAATACCACAGGAAATGATAATATGGGAAGCACCACAAAAGAGCCAACAGGTTTGGTTTAATAAACTTTATGGAGCTAATGTAAATCTTGGAAATATTGCTCCTAATGAAGTTATTCCTTTAGAAACCTTGCGTCTTGGTTTACGCGGTGATAGTTTTAATTTTTACCTTTAGGTGTTTAATTTTGATTTTTTCTTTCTGCGCAAATTTCTGATTTGCAAAATGATGAAAGCCTAGGAAGTAAGGTTAAATCTTTTTTCTTCGAATAAGCATTAGCTGGACTTTATGGGATTCGATGGACTTTATTTTGCCGTCAATTACGAAAAACACCCGGTAGGTGCCCGACTCTTTAACGTCAAAAGGTAAATCTATGATTTTGTGCGATGTGTCCGTGTTTTTAGCAGTGATAAAGCCGTCCTGCATATCAAATATTTGAAGCGATGCCTTGGCTGAATCTAGATTGTGATTCATGATAAAGATATAGTCATACCCGATTTCTGCAGCAAAGTCTGTATTATACCAAAGTTCATTTTTAAGTTCTAGCTCCTGACTTTTAACATAATTCCAGCCGATGGCAGGATTAATTTCTGTAATTTGTGCCTGAGCGAAAATTCCAAAGAAAACAAAAAATAATACTAGTCGTGTGCGCATAAATCGGATTACAAATTTACAATTCCTATGGTTAAGACGTTAAAAAACAATAAAGGTTTACAAAAATGTTAAGATTGACATTTGTATCTTACTCTGAAAAATGCAAACTAGGTCGGTTATTGATTAATTCATAACTATCATTTGATGACTGAATTGTAATTCTGTAGTTGGATTGGAGCATAAATTTAGAATTCTGGTTTTGAGAAGTTTTCCTGATGTAACTTTGCACACACCATGACAAAAACAGTTGCTATAGCTATCCACGGCGGAGCCGGAACGATTCTCAAAAGTTTATTGAGTCCTGAACTCGAGCTTGAGTATATTACAGCACTTACCATAGCCGTTAACAAAGGATACCTTATTTTAAATCAAGGCGGCAGCAGTATAGAAGCTGCAGAGGCAAGTGTAGTGAGTTTAGAAGATTGTCCTTTGTTTAATGCCGGCCGAGGTGCTGTATTTAATGCTGTTGGTGGACACGAAATGGATGCTGCAATCATGGAAGGTTCTGAGTTAAGATGCGGTGCCGTGTCATCTGTTCAAAATGTAAAAAATCCAGTTCGTTTGGCAAAATCGGTTATGGAAAAATCGGAACATGTGTTTTTAGGCGGTGAAGGTGCGGCAGAATTTGGCAGACTTAATGGAATTGAATTTCAAAACGATGACTACTTTTACGTGGAACATCGTTATCAGCAATGGCTGGATGTAAAAGATTCTGATTCCTATAGTTTAGATCATTCTGTAGCTCCCGCTGAAAAAAAATTTGGAACCGTAGGAGCTGTAGCATTAGATATGTATGGTAATTTGGCGGCGGCCACGAGCACAGGGGGCATGACAAATAAAAAGTTTGGACGCATCGGGGATAGTCCGATAATAGGTGCAGGCACCTATGCCAATAATAAAACCTGCGCCATTAGCTGTACAGGTCATGGCGAATTGTTTATTCGATCGGTGGTCGCCTATGATATATCGTGTTTGATGGAGTACAAAGGATATTCGCTGAAGCATGCCTGCGATTTGGTTGTTTACGATAAACTTGTTAGGGTTGGAGGTGAAGGAGGTTTGGTTGCCATTGATGCAAAAGGAAACATTGAGTTGCCCTTTAATTCAAAAGGTATGTACAGGGCTTCTGTTGATTTGGAAGGCAACGTAAAAGTTTTAATTTATAAGTAGTATTTTTTTTAGTCAAATAATATAGTCAAAACTATAGCCACTATGTATTTCAAAGCTCTGAGCATCGTTTTTTTTCTTGCAATAATTTCTTTAGGAGTTACTAGAAGAGCTTGTGTTCCAGATAATTTTGAAGGAAAAGTTGTAGGGATAAAGGATGGAGATACCTATAGCGTTTTATATAAAGGCGTTGAACAAACAATCCGGCTTGCTCATATTGATTGTCCCGAAAAAAAGCAGGCATTTGGAACCGCAGCTAAAAAATTTGCCTCCGACCTTTGTTTTGGCAAATTGGTCACTATCAAAAGCAACGGCAAAACCGACCGAAATAAACGAATTCTTGGTGAAGTATATTTAGGAACCAGAAACATCAATAAGGAGTTAGTCAAAAACGGTTTGGCTTGGCATTACAAAAAGTATTCAAACGATGAAGAGTATGCGAGGTTAGAGTCCATAGCACGAGCCTCAAGAATTGGCTTATGGAGCGATTCGAATCCTATTGCGCCATGGGATTGGAGGAAAAAGTGAAGAAATGGTTCTAGAAGAGTTAGCTTTCTGTATTTTTGGTTAAAAGAAGCTTTAGCTTTAGACATAATTGTTTAACAGATTGAATTAATTCTTTTAAGAACTGAAACAAAAAAGGGCTTCATTTCTGAAACCCTTGTTGTTCTTGGTGGGGGCTACTGGGTTCGAACCAGTGACCCTCTGCTTGTAAGGCAGATGCTCTGAACCAGCTGAGCTAAGCCCCCCCTTTTGAGGGCTGCAAAATTAAAAGAATAATTATTTAAACCAAATAAAAATTAAATTTATTTTTTGTCGTTGCAAATCGCCCTTTTGTCGGGTTCGTAAAGCCTTGTAAATAAAAAAAGTAATTTTGCGACGCTTTAGAAATCCTATTTCATCTTATCTTGGATAAAGAAAAATTTGAATCGCTTTACAGAACCTACCAACCCGGCTTGGTTAATTTTGCATTCTTTTATCTTAAAAATAGGCAGGAATCAATCGACCTTGTTCAAGAGCTCTTTTTAAATATTTGGGAAAAGAAGGGTCAGTTTCCGGATACTCATAATCCCAAAGCCTATTTGATGATGGCAGTTAAAAATCGCTGCTACAATCAATTGGCAAAACCAAAAACCATTCACGAGGATTCTGAAATGCTCAAGGAGGTTTTTATAAGCACCGAAGATACTTCGCAACCCATTGAGACCCGACAGGCTGAAGCGAATATTCAAAAACAAATCAACAACCTGCCCGAAAAATGTAAGGAAATATTTATTCTAAGTCGTTTCGAACACCTAAGTTATAAGGAAATAGCCGTACTTCTTAGCATTTCTGTTAAAACCGTTGAAAACCAAATTGGTAATGCTTTAAAACAATTGAGAAAGAATTTAAAAATATTAATTCCACTTACAGTCAGCACTTTAGGTGGAATGTTGAATTTAGCTTAGGGGTTAATAGCAGAATAGTTGTCTAATAAGTTCAAACAAAAAGGTTTTATGGAATTCGCAGAAGGAAATGTTATTGCCAGATATATTCTCAACTTGTGTAACAATGAAGAGAAGGAATATATCCATGGTTGGTTGAATGAAAGTACTAGCAATCAGCTTTTTTATAATCATATAGCCCAATCGCTTCTATCAGTTAATCGTTAAATAGCTTGGAGTATTCGGAAATTTATAGTCTTTTAATTCGTTATGTTGACGAAGAAACAACTGCCGAAGAATCTGCAATTGTAGAGGCTATGCTATCCACTGATATTCATTTACAAACGGAATATCAAATTCTTAAAGAACTTAATCAATCCATAGTTTTTCCAAGTGATTACAGTGTTTCAGCTGAAACAGAATCCAATTGGATATCCTTAAGTACTCAATTAGATGAACCAAAATCGGTCACTACTTTTATTTGGTTGCCAACTCTAATAAAATTCGCAGCGGCCGCTATCTTGATATTTATCTCGATTTGGCTAATTTTTAAACCAATTAATTCTGAATTTGCATCATTCGAATCCGGTAAACTTTTTATTACCAAAAATCATCAAACTCAAGTTATATTGCTTGAAGATGGGTCGCGAATAGTTTTAAATGAAAATTCGCAATTAACAATAGATAAAAATTTTAACCGTAAAAATCGTCTTGTGGATTTAAAAGGAGAAGCCTTTTTTGATGTTGCAGGAAATATTGGCGCACCATTTATTGTTAAGTCTGGCAAATCAATGACAACCGTTGTTGGTACCGAGTTTGAGATTGACGCCAAAGACCCAAAACAATTTAAGATTAGTCTTTATAAAGGAAAAATTCAGTTTAAAGCAGAAAACGTATCTACAGAGCTAAAAGCTGGAGAAGTTATTACCTATTCGAATATTAATCATCAAATTGAAAAGGAAAAATTATCAAATTTAGCAGTTGATAGTTGGACAATAGCAGGATTAACTTTTAAGGATACGCCACTCATTCAAATTACGCAAGCCTTGGAATCTGTTCACGGGATTCAAATTTCAGTTCCTCTCTCAATTCAAAATGAGCGTTATACGGCATCGTTTGATAGTTTAGATTTGATATCAGCCATACGACTACTTGCGGAACTTACCGATGTAAAAGTTTCAAAAAAGGATTCGAATTACATACTAATTCCATAATTTTACGGGGTGGTTTCTCACCGCTCTTTTATATCCTACAGCCTTTGCCTTTTGCTTTGGATTTTTTTTAAAATCCCTTTAGCACTATGCCAGCAAACCATGCCTTTGGATAAAATTATTTCGGTTTCTGTTATTGATAAAAAGGTATCCGAAATCCTGAAAATTCTTCAAAAAGAAGCCAAGGTAGATTTTAATTACAAATCAGGAATCTTACCAAAGCAGCCTATACCCGCATTTGTTGCCACAAACGAGAAACTTTCGGAAATTTTGATTCGTTTGCTAAAACCTTATGATATAGAATTTAAGTATTTTGGAGGAAATTCAATTGTATTAAAACCTATAAAGCGAAAGTCAAGGCATAATTATACCTTATCCGGTTATGTCTTTGATCGTTTTAATGGTGAAAAAATTATCGGAGCAACCATTTATTGTGCGTTCAATAAGCAAGGCACTATTACCAATGATTACGGGTTTTTTAGCTTAAGTTTACCCGAAGATACTTTGCGTTTAGAAGTTAGTTATGTAGGCTATAAAAAGTTTACGGAAGTTATTTATAATCAAGCCAATTCCTTTAGAATTATTCATCTATTGCCTCAGGCCGAATTAAAAGAAGTGGAAATTCGCGACGAACGCATTTCTAAATCTGAACAAAGACCCAATAGCTTTTTTTTGAATATCAAAGCGATTAAGGATTTTCCGCCGTTTATGGGTGAACCGGATGTGATACGAGCTATTCAAATATTGCCTGGAGTTCAAGGTAGCGGTGAAAGTGCTGGTGGATTTAATGTTAGAGGCGGTAGTTCAGATCAAAATTTGGTATTGCTCGACGGGGTTCCTGTATATAATTTATCGCATGTATTCGGCTTGTTTTCGATAGTTAGTCCAGGTTCTATAAATTCGGTAGAGCTTATAAAAGGAGGTTTTTCTGCAAAATATAATGGTCGGCTTTCTTCAATTCTAGATATAAAACTGAAAGACGGTAATAATCAGAAAATTTCGGGCAATGTTACAATCGGAATGCTTATGTCTTCTATCACATTGGAAGGTCCGATCGTAAAGAATAAATCTTCCTTTATCGTATCATTTCGCAGAACTTATTTCGATGTGTTTTATCAACCCATACAATATTTTGCCAACCGTAAGGACTTAAATAATTATTCAGGTTGGTATTATTTTTATGATCTCAATACAAAACTAAATTACAAAATAGGTAATCGCGATAAAATTTCTCTCAACTTTTTTATAGGAACGGATCGCGGGCGTATTACCGAGAAACAAAAGTTTACCGATACGATTGAAGTCTTGCAAAAGCGCAGTCATACTAAAAATTTACGATGGTTTACGATGATGAGTAGCGCGCGTTGGGATCATATTTTGACAGACAAGATATTTATGGTTACTACAGCTGGATTTACAAAATACAGTACCAAATTTGCCGATGAAATTAATTGGGAAACCAAGCCAAAACCTGCTATTAACTCATCTTCCATCAATTACGAACAGACAAGTGGAAATACCGATTACTTTCTTAAATCCCAAATTGAAATTAACAAACACAAGAATCATGTTCTAAACTTTGGGACTAATATTATTTTACATCGATTTAATACAGGTACACTCAATTATACAACCACTTATAATACTTCTGTTAAAGATACTTCCATTGGTGATAAAAACATTTACTCGTTAGAAGGCATTATTTTCGGAGAAGATCACTGGAAAGTTACTAAAAAACTTGATTTAAATTTAGGTTTTAGTTACAATTTAATACAGGTAAAACAAAGGAATTATCAATTGTTTCAGCCACGGCTTACTGGAAATTATGCATTTTCAAAATACTTTTATCTCAACGTCTCGTATACCCGAATGCAGCAAAGTTTGCAAATTTTACCCAATAACAGTATTGGTTTACCCATTGATATATGGATACCGGTTACCGATTATTTGAAACCACAAATATCTGATCAAACAACAGTTGGGATAGGTTATTATTTTAAGAAACACTTTAAAATATCCATGGAGGCTTACTATAAATCAATGAAGAATCTTGTTGAACTCAAAGAGGGAGCTTTTTTTCTATTTGGAGGGTATGAATGGGATAAGTCGTTTTACACAGGTACAGGTACTGCAAAAGGCCTCGAAATAATGCTCGAAAAACAAAGTGGTAAAATAAAAGGATGGTTAGGCTACTCATTGACGAAATCGGATAGACAGTTTGATGGGATCAACAATGGCGAATCATTTCCTTTTAAGTATGACAGAAGGCATCAGTTTACAGCATTTTTAAAGTTTCCAACCACCTCTAAAAATTGGACATTTAACCTTAGCTGGATATTTTCAACCGGTACACCAGTGACTGTACCCACTTCAATTTATTCGGTAAATGGCAATACGTATTACGAATTTACCAAGCGCAACAATATTCGCATGTCTAATTACCATCGTATGGATATTTCATTTACGAAGCATATTCAGTTTCGACACAATCGTCGAACTTGGAATATAGGTGCCTATAATGCATACAGCCATATTAATCCGCTTTTTATTTCAACCAGTTTTTTGGTAAATAATTCGGATACTAAGTTAAAGTTTTATGAAGTTGGTTTATTACCCTTAATTCCTTTTATCAGCTATGAATTTGCGTTTTAAATTTTTTGGAATATCTATTGCAATATCCGTGTTTCTTAGCGGTTGCGTGAAGGAGCTTGTTCCTGCTCAAAATGATTTTCAAGCTAAAGTTGTGGTTTGGGCAATTTTAGACCCAAGCAAAAATATTCAAGTTATAACATCAGGAAATCGCGGTTTGGCTGAAAATAATGTTGTTAATGTACCCGAAATCGATATCATGATATATGAAGATGGAGTTCTTATTGAAAATTTGCCTTCAAGGGCTATAAATAGTGATACACAATCTTATTTTTTTAGTTTTAAACCTGAACCAAGTCGCAATTATACTCTTCGATTATTGAATTCTTCAATGGAAATTAAAGGTTCTACGTTCATCATGCCAATTCCAGATATTCCCATAATGGATTTAACCAAAGGTGAAAATGCGCGCCTAAAATATTCAATTATTGATAATCTGCTGCGGGATGATGCATACCAGTTTGATGTAAAAGTTCATTGTAGAGGAGTTCTTAGAGATACTTCGAATAACTCAATTATTGATGCTAACTTTGAGCTGATTAGAAAATTCGATAAATATGATGAACCAAATTTGGAATATACTTTTGCAGGCTTAGGCAGTTTTTTAATTACTGATTACACTTTTCCGGTTAAGGATGATTTATTCAATGGCAAAGCCAAAGACTTTTTGTTCTCGGTTCAAAATCCAGTTTCTGATGAAGTATTTGTGCCAAGAAACGGTTCTAATGGTTCGATTTCAGATAAACTTAGTAGCAGTAGGCGTTTTATCTTGGTTAAATGCCGAAAAATTTCGCCTGAGTATTATAATTTTATTTTATCAGAAGGAAAGAATAATGCGATTTTTGGAACTCCGTATTTTAACCCTACCAATTTGTTTACCAACATAAGCGGCGGTTTAGGATTAGTGGCCTGCGTTCATGAACGTTCGGATACCCTTTGGATAAAGAAATGATTTTTACTTAGAGCCTGCTTAAAATCATCGAAAGTTTGTAAAAGGAGTAAGCAAAAATGAACGACCTTTTAAATGAAAAACTATTTGAATAATAGGATTTAAATCTTTGGATCTTGAAATATGCAATCCACTATTTTTCTATCATTTCAATACCGAATTTCTTTAATTCTTCCAAAATCGGTTCGTAAAATTCCTTTAAAATTGGAACAACGGTTCCGCGACTCTTTATTTTGCCTTCTAAAATTAATTTGGTGGCGATGCCTAAAGGCAATCCAACGGTTTTACTCATGGAAGTGTGTCGCTGATCTTCGCCTTTGGCAACAATAGACCCTTGAATTTCTTTACGTTCATTACCATCCATATAAACGAATTTGTGCCACATCACAATCATATCTTTTTCGTGGGGCTGAATAGCCCATTTTGGTTCCAGAATCTTTTGTAAAATTTGAGCCGGCGTTGCATTTACTAGCCCAATTTTTATTGGTTTAAAAATATTCAAGTATTCAAGTTTGGCCCAAAGTTCTTGATCATCTTGAGCAATTTGTAAGTAGTATTTGAGTTTTATTTCTACAGAATCGGTGGGGTGATAAGCTAAAAAAGTATTTATAAATTCACGATAAGTCATATTCTCCGAATTTTCAAGGGTATAACTATCATCTGTAGCTCCCAAACTTACAAATACATTCCATGCTTTGCAAAAACCGGGTCTTCGAAGGGTTCCTCTAAACATTGTTTTGATGTCGCCTAATCCATAGGTTTCTATATATTTTAGACTGTCTCGATTAGCATAGCCTTCAAATTTTCCAATTTCATCAATTTCGATAATTTCAGTTCTTCTAAAAACTTTGTGATAAGGAATGTATTTGAACTGACCTTCTTGCAAGAATTTCACAGCACCACCTTGTCCGGCAAGAACAACGTTTCTTGGATTCCAAGTAAATTTATAATGCCAAAGATTATCATCAAATTCAGGAGCAATCAGGCCTCCGGTAAAGCTTTCAAATTCACGAATGTAGTAACCTCTACTTTTGAGTTTGTCAATAATACTCATGGCAGTTAAATGGTCAAGTCCTGGGTCTAAACCAATTTCATTTAAAAAAATCAAACCAACATTTTTTACTTCTTGGTTTAAAGCAAGCATCTCCTCAGAAAGATACGATGCCGTTACCAGATTTTTTCTATGCGTTAAGCAAGCTCTGGCTACTGGCATGTGCATAAATGCAGGCAGCATACTAATCACTATATCATGTTCTGATACCAATTTATTGAGTTGGGTCAAATCCGTAGAATCTAAATGACAGGCAACTGTATTTGAGTAAATAGCTTTTGAAAGCGCTAAACTTTCATTGCGATCTGCAATGCTTATTTTCCAATTGTGAAGCATACCCTCCTTAGCAAGATAGTCAATGAGGTGTGTTGTTGAAAGTCCGGCACCAATTAGCAAAATCTTCGAATTCATGGGGCAAAGATAATTAAGGCAATGCTGCAAGTTTGAAATTATGTGATTTCTATCCGAATAATTTTCAATTCTTCAATTTCAATTATAAAATTACCTTCGCAGCCATGTCACCCCAATTAATTTTAGTGGTCATCGGACTTTATTTCTTACTGCTACTTAGCATTTCCTGGTACACATCGCGTAACGCCGATCAAAATTCGTATTATATCGGAAATAAGCAGTCTATATGGTGGTTAGTAGCCTTGGGTATGATTAGTGATAGCTTAAGTGGCGTAACATTTATTTCTGTACCCGGCAATGTATTTGGTGACAAATTCAGTTATATGCAGGTTGTTTTTGGCTATGTTATTGGTAATTTTATTACCGCTTATGTTCTGTTGCCCTTGTATTACAGGCTAAATTTAACTTCTATTTACGGTTATCTTGGTCAACGATTTAATGTAACTGCTCAAAAAACTGGTTCCTTTTATTTTTTACTTAGCCGAACATTGGGAGCGGCGGCTCGCTTATTTTTGGCTGCAGGTGTTTTACAAACTTATTTGTTTGAACCCTTTGGCATACCGTTTCCGGTTTCAGTGGCCATAATTATTACACTCATTTTAATTTATACCTTTCGCGGTGGAATTAAATCTTTGGTATGGACCGATGCTTTGCAGTCAATATTTCTTTTAACAGCCTTATTTCTGACTCTTTTTAATTTGTTTAGCTATATCAATTGGGATACAGCTTGGAATTTGATTGAACAGAATAACTATGATCGAATTTTTGTTTGGGATTGGTTGCCCAAAAACAATTTCTTTAAAATGATTTTGGGTGGAATTTTGGTAGCGGTTACCATGACTGGAATGGATCAAAACATGATGCAAAAAAACCTGAGTTGTAAGAACATTAAGGAAGCAAGAAAAAATATTCTCTCCTACAACAGCACTTTAATTTTTATCAACTTTTTCTTTTTAGGACTAGGGGTGCTTTTGTATATTTTCGCAACGCAAAAAGGCATAGCATTGCCTATGAAAGAAGGCAAGGTGATTACCGATGGCGTTTTTCCGATGATGGCTTTTAATCATTTAGGTAGCTGGGCCGGTTTAATATTTATCTTAGGACTTACCGCTGCTACATTTTCAAGTGCCGATTCGGTGTTAACTACCTTAACAACTAGTTTTTGTATTGATTTCTTGAAATTCAATCCCGACGACAGCGAGTCTCAAAAACATAAGCGTATCCGACATCTTACTCATATTTTGTTTGCAGTTGCAATCATGTTAAGTATGTTGCTCATCAATCAACTTAACAATGGGGCCATTATTACAACCATCCTAACCTTGGCGGGTTATACCTATGGACCGCTTTTGGGGATGTTTGCACTTGGCATTTTTACCAAGACCAAAATTAATGAATTGGCTGTTATCCCTATTTGCATCTTAGCTCCACTTATGACTTATTTTATTGATTCGTATCTTCCCCAAATAACCGGCGGCTTTCAACTTGGATTTCTAAATTTGGCTGTCAATGGGTTTCTGACATTTTTGGGACTCTGGCTTTCAAGGCGTTTGCAAAAGTCAACTGTGGAGCATAAAATTGCTATAAGTTAAAGACTCACTTAACCTCAGAATTTTAATTTTCTAATTCAAATTTTTGGTAAAATTATGATTGTATTTAGCGTAAATGGTTTGATAAGGTTGGTCGAGCCATCGCCAATCGCGGCGTTTAAAATAAAAACTTCGATAACCAAGGGAGATATTTTCATTAACAGGTAATTTGTAGTTTAGGTCCAAGTTGATACCGTGAACCTCACAGCTGTTTTGATTGCGATAGCCCCATGGATTTCTTACATATCCAAAACCGGTTTTAAAATCTATTTTCTTTGTTTGAACTAACAAGTTTATGGTGTTTTGTTTATGCGTATGGTGCATGTTGGCAACATTGGCGGCAGTCCATAATTTTGAAAAGCAAAGGCCTGTGCGTACCGTTTTTTCTAGAATTTTAGATTCCCATAGACCGACGTTAAAATCCAAGCCAAACGATACGCCATGGGACGTAAAACAATATCCAAAACTGGCACCAATTGAAACGGCAGGCTTAAGGTCAGCGAAACTCTTGATTATCAAGAAAAGGCAAAGCAACAACAGCAGAGATTTTTTCATTCTTAAAATCTAAATTTAAGATAAAACGCAATTATTACAAATAAGTTGCGAAGTCTGAAACTCAAACTTGGAATTTGAAAAGGTAATTTCTTAGTATAGATTAGTCTCAATTAAGAATTAAGGTCTTGACAAGCCCTTGTTAATTCATTTGGCATAGGTTATAAAATCCATGTATTGGCAACCTATAATACTCCCCAAAATTAAACCAATAGTTTAAAAATAAGAAATTTATAATTATTCCTGTTCAAAATAGTTGCCCTACATGTATAGCTTCAACTGGTCCTATTTTAACAGAAGCTAAAAGGGATGCAACTATCAATATTATTTTATTAGCCAATAATCAGGAAATGGCGGACAAGTTTTTAAAGGAGAAGAATCTCAAACTAGGCAAAAATATTTTTGCAGACTTTACTTGGCAATTTGAAAATTATTTACCAAGCCTCTATAATATCAACACCGCAATCATAGAAGGTTCTAAAATGAAAATTCAAAGATACAATCCAACAAATCTGTATGATATTATAATAAATTTAGAAATAAAATCCAATCTAAAAGCACCTGTCCCTCAATGTTTTCCATCAGATAAATAGCCATTGTTAAAAAATAAGTAAAGTATTTATCAAATACAGGAGCTAAGATAAAGATCCACCTCGCTTTCGCTTACATCTTGCAAGTGATTAATCATTCGGCCTCCAGACAATCGTATTCTATAGAAAGCAAACCAAACCGCAAATATCCTATTCAGATTTATTCCCATAATCCTTCATCACTTATTGCCCCTTTACAATACTTTCATAAATCACATCCATAATGTCTGTTCTCACATTCTTTGTAATTAAGGTTCTATTGTCTGAACTTGGATTTACTCGGTTTGAAAGAAAAACAAATACCAGTTTTGTTTCAGGATCTACCCAAATGCATGTGCCAGTAAACCCGGTATGTCCAAAACAACGATTGGAAGCATATTTAGACGCCGGACTCGATTTACCAGCGGTGTTCTCGGGTTTGTCAAATCCCAAGCCGCGTCGACTGCCTTCACTTTGTCTCGCAGTAAATTCGGTTATTGTGGCAGGTTTTAAAAAACGCTTGCCGTTATAAAAACCATTATTCAACAACATCTGGCCAATTTCGGCCAGTTCATAAGCATTCGAAAACAAGCCCGCATTGCCCGAAACCCCACCTTGAAGCGCAGCCGCAGGATCATGAACATAGCCCTGCACCAAACCTTTTCTGAAATCAGGATCCTTTTCGGTAGGGACAATAAATGACTTTTCGAATTTTTCTCTTGGCCTAAAAGTTGTAAGTTTTAAGCCCATCGGCCCATAAAACATTTCATCTAAATAGGTTTCAAACGGGCGTTGAGTTATGCGTTCAATCATCATTTTTAGCATAATCATGCCAAGGTCACTGTAAACAAATTTTCCGGGAGTACCTAAATTTGAATTTGCAATCTGCATTAACATTGATTTCGAAAACGCCTTATTTACGAACAAACCATCGTTTACTTCATAACAAAATTTATCGGTACGGGAATTCGACAAAACCGAATCGCGTAATTGTTGATTAGCATTTATACTATTTTGAAATGGTATAAAATCTTTTAATCCCGCTTCGTGTACCAAAACTTGACGAACAGTTATGTACGCCTTATTGCTGCCTTTTAGTTCCGGTAAGTAATGCGATAAGGTATCATCCAGTTTTAATTGCTGGTTTTCGTATAATTTCATAACGGCCAAGGTGGTTGCCGCTATTTTGGTAATTGATGCCAAATCATAAAGTTGATTGTTTTCGACTTTAGGCGATTGGTCGTAAGTTTGGTAACCAAACGATTTATAGTATATGGTTTTGCCGTTTTTTGCAACCAATACCTGGCAGCCAGGCGTTGCTTTAGAAGCAATTGCATTTTTTACAATAGTGTCTATTTTTGATAACTTTTTCTGTTTATTTGCTGTGGTGGCCCCAATTATTAATTTATCACTTTTATAAAACGTTTTACCACTAAGTATTGGATATTCCTTGCCAACTGATACACTGAGTCGAGCATCAGCCTTTTTAACTCCCCAAAGTGCTTCGGCAGCTGCTTTATAATAGGGTTCATCGTCGCCAAAGGCAAAAACAGTCGTTTGCAGTCCTTCAAAATTAATCATGGAGTACGGGTTGCCGAAACAGACTAAAGCCACCTTTGTTTTGGCTTTAAGTTGACTCACCAAACTGCAAGCATCGGTGGTAATTCCATAATTATCCTTAGGGTATTTATTAATTTGGTGCAAGCCAATGACTACTATGTCGTAAACCTCTAATTTGCTAACAATATTGGTACAATAGTCAACACCAAACGATTTACCTACATCAAAAATATCACAGTTGCCATATTCCTTAATTTTCTTTTCAAAACTCGTTGGTCCATTTCCTCCTAAAGCCAGTACAGCCATGCGTTTATAAGGATTGTTAAAAAGTGGAATACAAGCCGAATCATTTTTAGCAACGCATACAATGCTTTCTACAAGTTTTTGGTAAAGATTTAGGGCATCGGTATTATTTAAATCTTCAATTAAATTTGGATAATACGGGTTGTCGAGCAAATCTAAACCGGCAAACACTTTGGCTTCTAAAACCTTTCGCACTTTGGCATTAAGCATTTCCATGCTTAGTCTTCCATCAGCTAAAGCCGCTTTAAGGGTATCAATGGCACGAGGTACGTTAGCAGGACAAAGTAAAATATCGTTTCCGGCTAATAAAGCTTTTAGTTCTACCTGCCCTACCGGATAATATTTTGCAGCACCTTGCATGTCTAAAGCATCTGTAAATGCCAAACCCCTAAAACCCATTTCTTTTTTGAGCAATCCTTCAACTCCAATAGGTGAAAGTGAAATTGGTGTATTGGGAGTAGAATCAATAGCCGGCATAAAAACATGGGCAGTCATAATACTCAAAATACCGCTGTCAATCAGGTATTGAAAAGGTTTAAGTTCAATGGAATCTAATCGGCCTCTTGCATGCGAAATTACCGGTAAATCTTTGTGTGAATCGGTTTTGGTATCTCCGTGCCCCGGAAAATGTTTGGCGCAAGCAATAATACCTTCGTGTTGCATGCCTTTAGCGTATAACCAGCCTTTACGAGCAACATTCATTGGGTCTTCGCCAAACGAACGAAAATTTATCACCGGATTTTCAGGATTATTATTGACATCAATGTCCGGCGCAAAGTTTACATGAATTCCAAGCCGTTTGCACTGCTTGCCTATGTCACGGCCCATTTTGTAAATCAGGTTTTCATCCTGAATTCCTCCCAAACCTATTTGAAACGGATAAACAATGGTGTTGTTTAATCGCATAGACACTCCCCATTCTCCATCAATAGCTACCAACAAAGGAATCTTGGCCATTGATTGGTATTTTTGGGCCGTTAAAAACAGATTTTGGGGATCGGTTTTGAAAAATATAACACCGCCAACTTTGTATTTCGTGATTAAAGAATCTACACCTTCCATGTGATTCCGCCCTTTAGATGGCCTAACTTCTACCATCATTAATTGGGCTATTTTTTCTTCAACTGTAAGTTTGGCAAGCGTTTCCGTTACCCACGATTCTTTAACCGTTCCTTTTAAGACGGTGTTTTCAAAAAGTGAAACAAGCGAAAATAGTATGAGTAATATCCCCCAGCGCATTCGAATAAATTGAAAAGCAATTTTAGAGCCAAAAGATAGTTTGGACTAATTAACTTATCAACGGCATAAAGGCTTACGATATTGTAAGCCGCTTAACTATGGCTTAAAGTTTTGTAAAATTTAAGATGAGCAAGAATATATTGGATGTATTAATTTTTACTTAAGCCCTGCAATTTAAATCAAACTCAATAAAAGCAAGTAATGTAGTTTTTTATCCTTCTTTGATAATAGCTAGTAAAAAAATCGTTCTCAATTATAAGCTGGTCAATATAGTTTTTACGGCCTGTAAATCAGGAATGGCACCTGCATTTTCAAGAACTTCAGCGTATCGAATAATTCCTTCCTTGTCAATTAAAAAAGCACTTCGCTTCGAAACGCCTTTCATGTTCTGACCAAACATTTCATATATGCTGCCGTACATTTCAGAAACATGTTTGTTAAAATCCGACAGCAACATAAAATTTAGGTTTTGCGCCTCTTTGTATGCTTTTAAGGTGTGCAACGAATCAACCGAAATACCCAACACTTCAGCGTTTACTTGGTTGTAATATACAATTTCGTCGCGCACTGAGCAAAGTTCGGTGGTGCAAACACTAGTAAATGCAAAGGGAAAAAACAAAAGAACCACTGGTCGGCCCTTAAAGTCAGACAAATGAATTTCTTTTTTCTCGGTATTAAATAAGGAAAATTCCGGAGCGGTATCGCCAATTTTCAAGATCATGTTTTATTTTTCAGGTTGGTATGAATATTAAACCTTGTTGTTACAAATTTGTTTGCCGTAAATAGTTTTTTTTGATTTACAGTTTCATATTGAATTAGTATATAGAACTTTTTAGGGCGTTTCCCTGCGGGTCAGGCCATTCGCTTTTAGTCCTCATTCCGCTGCGCTGCATTGTGGGCTAACCGCTTCTGTCCTTAACGCGGGCCTTCGTAAGGGGAATAATACCGTTTATAAAAATATATAGTCCAATTTTAATTTTATGGCCCGTGAACTCTTGTTTTTTTTATATTGGCATTTGCATTTGGTATAATTAACTTAACTCAACTTGCTTTTTTGCATGCCTTTAACCTCATTATATTCTTTTCAATCCATGGATAATTTACGCCTAGATTTTCCTATATCGGTATGTTTTTTAACAGAAATTAATTTTAGTTCCATAGCGGGTACGATTAATTAACATGATACTTGTCATTATTTAGAAAGGGACTAAATAAAGATTAAATTTGCCTCCTCTTGAAACTAGCTGATTTAAAGAAAGGACAAACCGCCGAAATAATATCGTTCGAACGGGATGATCTTAAATTGCGGTTTTATGAAATGGGGTGTTTACCTGGCGAAAAGGTTACCCTCGAACTGGTAGCTCCCTTGGGAGATCCTTTAGCTATAAATATTAGCGGTTACTTGTTGAGTCTTCGTAAACAAGATGCCAAACACATTAAAGTAAAACTGGATTGAAGGGAGATAAGGCGTATCGGAAAGTATATTTGGTTGGTAACCCCAATTGTGGAAAATCAACTATTTTTAATATTCTAACTGGCTTACAACAAAAAACTAGTAATGTTCCCGGAACTACCATCGAAATTAGAAACAGTAAAGTTTCCGATAAACTAGGGCATACCATTCGGCTGTATGATTTACCTGGTATATACAGCATAAACCCGGCGAGCAAGGATGAACTCATCGCTTGCGAACCGCTTCTTGATCCCGAACATCCGCAGCATCCCGATCATATAATTGTTGTTGTTGATGCCTCTAATCTTAAACGAAATTTATTGCTTTTTACCCAATTGGCCGACTTGGGTTTACCTATATCGTTGGTTCTAAACATGTCGGATATTGCCGCACATAAAGGGATTACCACCGATATTGGCCGACTTGAACGTGAACTAGGTGTAAAAGTGATTGAAACCTCTGCCCGCAAAGCAATTAATATTGACCAACTAAGGGTTTTAGCCTTTGAAGAAGGATTTAAGTCGCATTTTCATTGTTATGATCCTCCCGATTTAAAAGAGTTTTTTAAACAATCGGGCATTGATTTAACAAAATACAATAATTATCAAGCACTTCAAATTGTTTACAAGGATACCGACATTGTTGGCGCAAAAGCACATCAAAAAATATTTGAAGAACAGCGCGCTGCCGAAGTGATGTTGCGCTATAAAGCTATTGATGGTCTATTGTTAAAAAGCAGTACCAAAGCCAATACCCGCAAACGACTCTCGCTTAAAATCGACAAACTAGCTACGCATCCGGTTTTAGGGTATATGATTTTTTTATTCATCCTTTTTGTTGTTTTTCAGTCGGTATTTCGTTTAGCCGAATACCCTATGGGATTGATTGAAGAGGCTTTTGGAATGGCAGGATCCTTTATTTCGGATGTTTTGCCGGATGGTATTTTTAAAAGTTTAATGGTTAATGGTATTTTGGCGGGAATGTCGGGGGTTATTATTTTTATTCCTCAAATCGTTATTCTGTTTGCCTTTTTGGCCATACTCGAGGATTCGGGATATATGTCGCGCGTTAGCTTTATTCTCGATAAAATTATGCGCAAATTCGGAATGAACGGTCGTTCGGTTTTGCCGCTCATTAGCGGCGCTGCATGTGCCATTCCTGCTATTATGAGTACCCGAACCATTGAGAATAAAAAAGATAGACTGATTACGATTATGGTAACGCCGTTTATCAGTTGTTCGGCGCGTTTGCCGGTTTATATTTTACTCATTAGTATTATTCCAATACATACCAAAATTTTTGGCGTGTTTAATCATCAAGGGTTTTTACTGATGGCCATGTATCTTTTGGGTGTTTTTACTTCTTTAATTGCGGGCATTGTTTTAAGTCGGTTTATAAAGAGTTCAGATTATACTGGGTTTTTTATGGAAATGCCCGACTATCAGATGCCACGCCTACGAAACATTGCAATTACCTGCTTTAACAAAGCCAAAAGTTTTGTTTGGCAGGCCGGAAAAATTATTTTTTTGGTTTGCATTGCCTTATGGTTTTTAACCTCCTTTGGCCCAACCAATAAAATTAATCAATTGGAGAAAGAAGTTGCCCTGAAAATTGAAACCAAACAGTTAAATGTGGAGGAAGCGCAATTGTATCTTTCATCTCAAAAACAACAATACTCTTATGCCGGCTATTTTGGCAAAGCAATAGAGCCTTTGATCAAACCATTGGGTTTTGATTGGCGCATTGGTATTTCATTGATTACATCCTTTATTGCTCGAGAGGTATTTGTTGGTTCTATGGCTACGATTTATGGGGTAGGAGAGGAGGATTTTGTAAATATTCGAAAAAAAATGCAAGCAGAAATTAATCCGGTTACCTTAAAACCCATGTTTTCGATACCTGTTTGTGTTTCTTTGATGGTGTTTTATGCCCTAGCTATGCAATGTGTAAGCACCATTGCTGTGGTTTATAAAGAAACTAAAAGTTGGAAATATCCAATATTGCAATTCGTGTTGATGAGCGTAACGGCTTGGCTTGGAAGCTGGGGAACGTTTAATTTTTTGTCGTATTGGTTTTAGTAAGCAAGGTGTAGCAAAATAGTTCCAAGTTGTTTCTTTAATAAAGCAGTTATTGCAGACTTGGCTCTCAATCTCCTTTTGATTTGAAAACGATTATTCTGGTTTTGGTATCATTTGTTTTGATTTTTATAGAGTTACAGTATAGACTTTTGGTTTACTGGATACATACCAGTCAGGTTTTTGAAGCCGGTTTTGAAGCCCAATGATTTGGCCTCATCGGTCTTTGTGGAAATCAGCCGATAAAGAAAAGATAAAGAATTCTCTAATAGTCAGCAGAGGCTTTTATGGGGCGAAATATCGCGTAAGGGGGTGAAGCGGTTATCCTTTTTGAGAGGTACGAGCAAAAAGATAAGAGCAAAACACCCGACCCGAAGGGATACGCCCAAAAAGTTAAAAAGATACGTAAAAAACAAATTTGGCTGTTAAATGTCGAACTTTATGTTTCTTTCACTCTAAAATTTTCTAAAATTTTATGGTATAAAAGTTCGTTGAATTGTTATATTTTTGCAAGTTCTTAAAATTGAACACAAAATTTCTTTCAAACAACGTCTAAAATAAAGAGAATCAGCGGAAAAACATGAGGCAATTAAAAATAAGTAAACAGTTTACCAATCGCGAGAACAAGTCGCTTGACAAGTACCTAAATGAAATTTCAAAAGTACCGATGATCGATGCTCAAGAAGAGGTAGAGTTGGCCAGAAGGATTCGAGAAGGCGATCAAACTGCTCTAGAGAAATTGGTAAATGCCAATTTGCGTTTTGTTGTTTCTGTATCCAAACAGTATCAAAATCAAGGTTTAACCTTAGGTGATTTGATAAACGAAGGAAATTTAGGTTTGATAAAAGCAGCCAAACGCTTTGATGAAACCCGTGGTTTTAAATTTATTTCTTATGCGGTTTGGTGGATTCGTCAGTCAATTTTACAAGCTTTGGCTGATCAGTCTAGAATCGTTCGTTTACCTTTAAATAAAGTAGGTTCCATTGGTCGTATTTCGGCTATGGCAGCAAAACTTGAGCAAGAACATGAGCGTGAACCAACTGCCGAAGAAATTGCAGTTGCCTTGGATGTTCCTTTGATTGAAGTTGAAAATGCATTGCGTTCGGCCGGTCGTCATCTTTCTATTGACGCACCATTGACAGAGGGTGAAGACAATACTTTATTGGGTGTGCTCGATAGCAATGATGAGCCTCGTCCGGATTCATCACTTATCAGCGAATCGCTTCAAAAGGAAATTAGCCGTGTTATTAGCACTTTGAGTGATAAGGAACGCGATGTTTTAAAATATTATTACGGTTTGGACGGTGGTCCTGCGCATACGCTGGAAGATATAAGCGAGAAAGTTGGATTAACCCGAGAACGCGTTCGACAGATTAAGGAAAAGGCTTTGCGCAGATTGCGAAAGTCTTCAAAGAGTAAGATTTTGAAATCGTACTTAGGATAAAACAAAAAACCCTTCGAAATTTCGAAGGGTTTTTTGTTTCTAATAACTTATACCAAAGTGATTAAGGTTTAGGAAAATCCACCATCAAATATGGAAAAGTTATTATATGATAATGGTGATGAAATGAATAGGGATTTTTATTTTATATCATCAAACAGTCAGAGCAAGATTTTTTAACTATCAAGGAGGTACTTGCTCTTCAATATGCTCATCGCTATTAAAGAGAGAAGCGTCTTGCTGACCGGTATGAGGCTATGCTATTTTTCAATAAAGGTTTCAGCTTCGAACAGACAGGAGATTTGTTGATGCTGGATGACAACATCATACGCAGTGCTTATAAATTATATGTTGATAAGGGAATAGATGGTATCTAAGGATTCGATTATTTTGGGAGGCTTAGGCTATCTAAGCGAACAAGAACAGATGGAATTATCATCTCATTTAGAGCAGAAACTGTATGCTCATTCCAAAGACATCAGACGATATGTGATAGAAAAATACGGTGTAGATTATACGGTTGAAGGCCTTGGCAGGTTGCTCAGCAGACTGGATTTTGTTTTTAAGAAGACGAAGCATGTACTTGGCAAAGGCGATTTAGAAAAGCAACTGCTTTTTGAGAAGCAATACCGGAAACTAAAGAAAAAGAAAGAAGCCGGGGATGAGATTTGTTTTATGGATGGTGTTCGTTCTTTATACAACTCTGCAAATGCCAGAGGGTGAATTAAAAAGGGTCAGGAACAGGCCATTGAAGCCAATACAGAAAGGCTAGCGATTGAATTTAAACGGTGCCTGTAATGCTGCCAATGTAGATGTCATCATGGTGGAATGTGAATCGGTAAATGCACAATCTACCATTGCACTTTTTGAAAAAATGAAAATCCATCAGCCATCCAGAAAGTTGAATATTTTTGCCGACAACGCTCCCTATCATAGAAGAAAAATGGTAACGCCGTATTTATAAAGTAACAAACGCTTAAAACTTATTTTTCTGCCTCCCTATCCCCCCAATTTAAACCTCATTGAGCGACTTTGGAGATTATAGAAAAAGGATGTTTTATATAATCAATACTATCCACTATTTGATGACTTTAAAAAAACTACTCTGGATTACTTTGAAAAACTCCATCTCGACAAGCAAAGAATTCTTAATCTGCAGAAAGATAATTTCTATTTCCCGCATAGCATTTTCCTAAACCTACGTTGGTTTAGTATAAGCGATTCGTTTGCCGTTTTTGGGGTTTATAGTTTTCAAAAGTCAAAATAAATAATCCATTAATAATACTTCCGGCAATTGTCATATAAATATCGTCTATATCGAATGGGTGGTTTGCCAATATCTGGAAAATTCCCAAGCCGTTAAACCCACAATAGGAATGACAAATGATGCAATAAACGATTGATTTTTACTTAATTTGAAGTGTTTAATTTTTATTAAATGAGTACTGTAAAGTGCCAAGCAAATTCCAAGCGCACCTAAAAAGTTAGGTAAAATTCCCAACCAATATTTGGTTTCACTTGTATAATGAAAGCCATAAGTTCTTAAATAGTTTTGAACTATTAAAGTGGCTATAAAAGAGGCGGTTCCAATAATTTTTAATATTTTAAAATTTCGGTTAATTGTTGTTTTGACAATTGTTACCATTTCTAAATTTTTACGGTTTGATTTTTGTTTCGTTTAGCGAACAATGCTTAATTTTTGAAATCCATGAAAATTGGCAGATTGAACTTCCACACTGTATAGCCCTGCATTTAGCGATTGAACATTGATGGATTTTAAATTGTCAGAACCATTGATTATGGTTGATAATACTTGTTTACCCGATAAGTCGATAACCGTAACGCTGGTTTCTTCGTTCTTTGGCAGCTCGAAATTGATTTCATGATTAGCAGGATTTGGATACAGTTTGAAAATTTGGTTCTTTTCTGTTTTCGAAATTCCAGAAGTTTGCCAGCCTAAATTTACGTTGTCAATGTTTAAGGTTCCTGCCATGCCCGAGATGCAAGTGAATTTTAAAATTGCATTTTTAGCCTGACTAAATTTGGACAGGTCGACAACTTCTTTTCGCCATTCGTCTTTTTTAGGAGTAAACATGCTGGCTGCAAAGCTAAGAGGATTGAGAATTGGATTGGCTGAAGTTGCTAGGTTTTGGCCCCATTTTTTGTATAATGTCGTGTAGGTTTCGCCACAGTCGGTAGAAATCATGACTTGAAGCGTGTCGGTAAAAATTGTCTCAGTGGTAAAATAGGGTGGTGTAAATTTTACATAGTTAAAGGCGAGGTCAAAGCTTAGTTCTTTATATGTTAAAGCCGAAATATCTATAATTGGCGAACTAAAACTTTCTTGACTACCCATGGAATAGAAAAGAAAGATAGTATTAAAGGTTCCAATAGAACTCGTACCAGATTTTTTAGCATCTGGATCGAGGTACCATCCAAAAAGTCCACCACTATCACGAATGGTCCATTTGGGTATAGCGGCTTCAAAGTCTTCATTTATAGTCGCAATTTTGGTATCCGAAGGCATTTCGATGCTTTGTTTTAGGGTGTTGTTTAGCGTGTCGGCATCAGGCATGGATTGGTTAATGGATTTGATTTTGATTAAAAGATTTTGAGTTCCTCCTTTCGAGAAGTTCAGAGGAATCGTAATTTTTGCATGTTCATTTGGTAAAATTAGTCCGGTCCAATCCATTGTTTTAGAATTAGTTTCTGAGCTTATCTCAATATTTAAAGCATGAATACTTGAATCTCCGTTATTTCTAACAAGTATTTCTGGAACAGTAGAGGTAGAGCAGAAATAGATTCCTGAAGGTGAATCAAAGAGGTCGGCATCGAAATGATTTTGGTTAGGTTTTGCAAAAAAGGCAGGACAGGATTTTAACAAGGTATTAGACGGAATGCCATGACCTAAAGTTGGGAATTCGCGGTGAGAAACGGCTGCATTAAACCGTTTTAGTTTTTTAGCCAAAGTATTTACTATGGCTACATAAGAATAATCGGTACCGCCTGCAGTTATATAAATGGGTAACTGTTTGGCATTACTAAAATTATAAATAAGGCTGCTTTGGCTATTGTTTTCTAAATCAAGTAGACCCTGAATTGCAGGCGTATTTAAAAGGAGTCCACTAATTATACTTGGATTATCGAGACCAAATTTTAAGGCACTGCGACCACCTAACGAGAAACCTTGAAGCAAAACTTTGTTAGGATTGATGTTGTAGCGATTGGTGCCATAATTAAGAGCAGCAAGAATAAATGCTTCGTCGCCGGCAGGCAGGTAAAAGTCCTTATTTTTATCATCACCACCATCTGGACAAATAAAAATAGTGTTTGGGAAAAGAGTTGGCCAATTTAATCCTGTGATGAGTGAATTGCGGTAATTGGTACTGTTGTCGCCTAAGCCATGCAGGCAAACCATCAATTGATATGCTTGCGAGGAGTCGTAATTTTTAGGAACATAGCAGGCTAGATTTCTGTTTGCTCCATTAAAAGAAATTGAAACAGAAATTGATCCAGTTTGGGCATTTAGCAAATTGAAAGTGCAGAGTAGACATGCGAATAAAATACTTTTTGTTTTCATAATTGATATAATTGTACTTCGAAAGTACAAGTACCAAAAATTAGCTTTTATTGCAATTGGTATTTTGCAGTTATGAGTTGTTACTTGACGCTTCTTGGTTTGTAGTTGAAATAAAGGTTATTTCCAAGGTAGCGTTAAAATGGCTTTGGTGCCGGAACTTTGACCATTTTTACTCAGGTCAATAAGTTTTAATTCAACATCTTGATTGGTCTCAGCTTTAAGCATTTCTAGGCGCATGTTAATGTTTGGAAGCGCTGTAGATTGGTATCTAATATCTTTAGAAGCCTTAATGGCGGCAGCTTTTACACGACCAACACCATTGTCGCTTACTTCGCAAACCACAAACTCATCTTTTAATTTAATGTCAATTTTTAAAACTCCGTTGGCATCGTTTCTATTTATCAAACCATGGCTGATGGCATTTTCGATTAGTGGTTGAATACACATGCCAGGAATTTCATAAATACCTTCTAGTAATGCTTTGTCAACTTCGAGATGGTAAGTAAACTTGTCTTCAAACCGAATGGCTTCTAAATCTAGATATAATTTTAGCTGACTCAATTCATCTTCTACTTGAACAAAAGTTTTGGAAGAGTTTTCCATTACTAAACGCAATAGTTTTGCAAAATTTGCTAGGTATTCGTTGGCTAGTTCGCGTTGGTTTTGCATCACAAAACTTTGGGCAGTATTGATGCAATTAAATATGAAGTGCGGATTCATTTGGGCTCGAAGCGCGAACATTTTGGCTTCAGCAATTTTGGTGTTTAGGTTTGAAAGTGCAATTTTTTCCTTTTGATTTCGACGTTGCCACAAGAGAATAACCAAAGCCGCAAAAAATAGCACTGCGAAACTTACCGCTAAGGCGTAAATTTTAAACGATTGGGCTTTGTTTTCAGCTTCTAATTTTTGGGATTTGAGCTTTGCAATTTCTACTTCTTTCTCAGCGTTTTTATATCTTTCTTCTATTTCGGCAATATTGGCGGCGTTGTTGGTGCTATCAACCGATTTCTTTAGTTCGAGATATTCATTTTGAATCTCGTAGGCTTCTTTATAGCGGCCATTATGAAACAGTACATCGGACAAAATTGCTTTACCTTCTAAAATCATCTCTGTATGTTTTTCAGAAATAGCGTCTGAAAGTCCTTTTTGAGCAAATTTAAGTGCTTCGTTATACAGGTTCTTTTTTTGATAAAGTTGTGCAATACCAATAGTTACCATAGAAGGTGATGTTTTTGATTTTGTTTTCTCAAGAAAGGTTTTATTTGCTAATAGGAGGTAATATTCGGAGCTATCAAGCTGATTCATGTTGAGATTGGTAGCTCCAATATTGTAGTAGGCAAAGGCAATCCATCTGTACTTTTTTTGAGAGATCCGAATATTTAAACTTTGGCGATAATAATCGATAGCTTTGGGGTATAATTGTAGTTCAAAAGCCAAAACCCCCAAATTGTTTATCACCATATCAATTCTAGAAGTATCTTTAAGTATTTTGAAAAACAGCAAGGATTGTGAGTAATAGTTTTCAGCATCTTTGAATCGTTTAAAATGCGCATTAACAAGTGCAATTCGGTTAAGTGAATTCGCAATTCCAGAAGAGTCTAAAATAGACTTTTGAATGGTAAGTGCTTGATGTGCCAACTTTAAACTTTGCTCGTATTTAGCATCGAAAAGCAAATACCAAGCTTTAAGCGAAATTGCGCGACCCAATCCATATTTGAATCCCGTTTTTTGATAATCAATTGCTGCTTTAGTTAAAAGTTTGACGGCAGAATCGCGGTCATTTGTCGATATTGCAGCAATGTAAGCGATGTATTTATCGCATTTTAGCTTTGGATCTTTTTCTTTGGCTACAACTTGTAGGAGGCTATCGAGTTTGTTGGTTTGAGAGAATCCAGCGAGCAGTCCACTGTAAGCTATGCTAAAAAATACAAGGAGAATTTTGATGATATTCATGAAAAAGAGAGATTGTGTGGGCTCAAAAGATTTCGACAACGAGTAACAAAGGCGTTTCATTTAAAAGTGACCAATAGGTTTTGCGAATCAACTTTAAATTCAGGAAAAAGAATACCGGATTTTGTATTTGACTGATTTCAGTTTGTGGTTATAGTCTTAAAGTGTTTATTTGAGGGAGAGCATTTCCATGAATTCGTCTTTTCGACTTTTAGAAATGCTAAATTCTTCTTTATCTTCCATTATGACTGAGCCGCCTGCAGATTTGCTTATACGCTTAATGTACCGAATATTGATAAGGGTTGAATTGTGAATTCTAAAGAATCCATAACCTTCTAAAATACTTTCAAAAAATTTTAAACTTTTGGAAGTGGTTAGTTTTTTATTGTCTTTTAAACAAAAGATGGTATAACTTCCGTCAGCTTTAAGATAATAGATATCGCTTACTTTTATAAACTCGTATCCTTCGGCGATAGCCACCGTTATTTTGTGATTGTTTTTGTCGGGAGTTAAAAAGTTGCCAAACATTTGTTTCACCTTAAGGTTCTCGGTATTTTGTTTTGGCACTTGTTTCACTTTTTGAAGAAGCGTTTTCAGGTCAGAAATACCGGCTGGTTTGATTATGTAATCGAGTGCCGAAAATTTAATAGCTTTTAAAGCAAACTCTTCATGCGCAGTAACAAAGGCTACTTGAAAATTGATTTCATCAAACTTTTCAAGTAAATCAAAGCCATTATGGCTCCCCATTTCTATATCTAGGAAAACCAGTTGCGGATGCGAGGCGTTTATCCCTTCAAAAGCTTCATCAATGGAGTTTGCTGCGCCTACAACAGAAACATCCGGTAAAAAATCGGCGAAAGTTTTCTTTAGCGATTCGATGGCTCGAAGTTCATCATCGACGATAAAAACAGAAATTGAGTTGGTTTGTGAATTCATAATTTCCTATTGTGCGATAAATCGTTAGAATGGTCAACAATTATAAGCAAGTCAATTGGAAAGCGCAAAGGCGATTTTATTTAATTTTTAATAAACCAAATGAGGTTGATTATGAAATAAAATTTTTCGAAGAATTTGTTTATCCATTCGTGTTATAAATTATTGTTATATTTTGAGTAAGGCTTTGAGTTTACAAGATAAAAATGTTGGTTTGCAGAAAATTTAAATACCACTATGCAAGGCGAAAAAATAACCATAAACCAAGGCGTTCTAAACGTACCAAACAATCCTGTAATTCCTTTTATAGAAGGCGATGGCACTGGTCCGGATATTTGGAATGCGAGCAAACGTGTGTTAGATGCAGCTGTTGAAAAAGCATACAGTGGAAGCAAAAAAATTGAATGGAAAGAAGTTTTAGCTGGAGAAAAGGCATTTAAACAAACCGGCAATTGGCTTCCTGATGAAACATTAGATGCATTTAACGCTTATTTGGTTGGTATCAAAGGTCCATTAACCACACCCGTGGGAGGTGGAATTCGTTCATTGAATGTGGCCTTGCGTCAAATTTTGGATTTGTATGTTTGTTTGCGTCCTGTAAGATGGTTTGAAGGTGTACCGAGTCCGGTTAAGAATCCAGGAGCAGTCGATATGGTTATTTTCAGAGAAAATACCGAGGATATTTATGCGGGTATAGAATATGCGGCTGGAACGGCAGATGCTCAGAAAATTCTTGATTTTATAGAGAAAGAGTTTCCGAAGAATTTTGAAAAAATTCGTTTTGGCACTGCTGCAAAATCTGAAGCTTGGCAAAAAGTTTTAGAGTCGGTTGGTGGAGCTGCTCGAGGTGTTGATGTACAAGTTGGAATAGGAATAAAGCCTGTAAGTTTTTTAGGAACAGAGCGTTTGGTGCATAGTGCAATTGGGTTTGCCATTAAGGAAAATCGCAAAAGTGTTACGATTGTTCATAAAGGCAATATTATGAAATTCACCGAAGGGGGTTTTCGCGATTGGAGTTATAAGGTAGCAAAAGAATTTTACGGTGCTGAAGAAATAGATGGAGGTCCATGGTGCAGAATACCTGAAGGTAAACCGGGAGCCGGATTGATTATTAAGGATGCTATTGCAGATATTACATTACAGCAAGTATTAACGCGTCCGGAAGATTTTGACGTTATTGCAACATTGAACTTGAACGGCGATTATTTAAGTGATGCCTTAGCAGCACAAGTAGGGGGTATTGGCATTGCTCCTGGAGCAAATATTAATTATTTAACCGGTCATGCAATTTTCGAAGCAACTCATGGAACGGCGCCAAAATATGCAAATCAAGATAAGGTAAATCCGGGGTCTATGATACTTTCGGGAGCTTTGATGTTAGAGTATTTAGGTTGGAAGGAAGCCAGTGATTTAATTTACAAATCTTTAGAGAAAACTATCGAGAGCAAACGTGTAACTTATGATTTTGAGCGCTTAATGGATGGAGCTACTCTCTTAAAGTGTTCGGAGTTTGGCACAGAGTTGATCAAGAATATGTAAGTAACCAATTCCTGCTGATGTGTAAGTAGTTTAAAATCAGCAGTTTTTACATTATTTAAAATTCATTTTTTTTTTTTGAAAATAACATTAGCTTATTAATCAGAAATTGACTTTTTTCGCGTTTTTATTGAATATAATTTAATTCTATGTATTGGACACTTGAACTTGCTTCTTATCTGGATGATGCACCTTGGCCTGCCACGAAAGACGAGTTGATTGACTATGCTGTGCGCTCGGGAGCACCTATGGAGGTTATCGAAAATCTTCAGGATCTTGAAGATGATGGCGAACCTTATGAAACCATCGAAGAGGTTTGGGCAGATTATCCAACCCCTGACGATTACTTTTTCAACGAAGACGAGCTTTAGTAGTTCGTAAGACTTTCTAAAGTTAGTATGCTTAGCCTTTTATTGACAATGTAACTTGCTCATTTTAATTAGTTAAAGATTTTTACTGGTAAATTGCTTTTACCGTTTGGCGGAAGTTTGCACTTAATAAATTTTTCGTTTAACCTTTTTTCTGTGAATTAGGCAAATAATTCTCTTAAACTGAAATAGAGAAGCGGTACTTCTTTTGCACTTTTTAATTTAGCCTAAGGAATTTCCTTGCGATTTTGATTGCGAATGGATAACAAATTGCAAAATCCAAAAAGTTCTAACGATGAGCAAACTCGAACTTATTGAGGAGTTGCGTAAGGGGTAGAAGCGGTTAGCCCACAATGTAGCGCAGCGGAATGAGGACTAAAAGCGGATGACCCGACCCGCAGGGATACGCCCAAAATCAGTTTATTTATTTAATGCCGGCTGGAAATCACACCCCTGTTTAGTAATCAATAAATTAATACTCAAATTACTTAACATAACCGCAAGACTTTCTCTCATGCTGCCCCAAAAGCCTTGTATTTGATATGAAAAATAATCCGATTAATGCCTGTCATACCAATTGTATTTAGTAAATAGCCCAAAGCTATCTATTAAATTTACAATGGTAAATGTAGATATAACAAAGTAATAGTTCTTAGGCCAGAAAATTAAGATTGGACTATTTATTTTGTATAAATGTTAATGGTTCATTGTGCATCCACCACGTCGTATGCATCGGCTCGAAGTGCGAAAAGCACATCTAAACCTTGTTTCTTAGCATTGAACGCACATCGAACTTTTTCAGCAAGCCTTAATAAGAATGTGAATTCTTAGTTTGGGAAGATTAAGTTAATGGGTTATTAGGTTGTTAAATATTGGTGAGTTGTGAAAAAGTGATTGTTTATTAAAGACTGGTTATTGCGTTAGTATGTTTTTGAATTAACTTATGGTTGGAGTGGCAATTCAATTTGATATTTCCTATTGCCTTTATTTGGCAGGGAGCGATCGCGTAGCCAAGGGTTGTATAGTTTAAGGGTTTTATAATTACTTCCTTGGTCTTGGGCAAAAAGACTTAAACTACTTATGCTGCTATCGACTGATATCAGTATTCTGGGTTTCATGGCATAGTAATCTGAATCGTTTAGGTAAAAACCATAAAGTTGTGGGTTTTCGAAAATAAGTTTGTAGGCTACGATTCTGAATATGTAGCGCGAGGTTTCATCGTTCATATACAGATCGTAAAACGAGTTGGCTCCTTGATAATTTAAATCGCGCATGGTTCCTGCTTGACCGCGGTTGTAACTGGCTGCTGTGAGGGTCCAGTTATTAAATTGGGCGTAACTTTCTTTAAAATAGGCACATGCGGCTCGTGTAGCTTTTTCGAGATGAAACCTTTCATCAACATAATCATTAATTTCGAGGCCTAATGGTTTTGCAGTTCCTTCGAGTAATTGCCAGAAGCCTTTGGCATTGGAAGGGCTTGTTGCATTGCTTAAACCGCTTTCGGCAACGCAGAGGTATTTAAAATCCAAGGGAATATTATTTTCTTTAAGAATAGGTTCGATTATCGGGAAATACTTTTTACTCCGTTTAAGAAGCATCATGGTACTAGATTGCCAGAAGGCGGTGGCCATAATTTCACGATCCATGCGTTCTAAGATATCGTCTTGAGTAACAGGCATTATTTCGCCGGCAAAATTGATATCCGCAGGAATATAAGGCGATTTTAACTTATAGCTTTCGGTAAACCAGGTTTTGTAATTATCAGATTCTAAGAATGTGAAAGCAAGCGTAGAACCAAGTGCCGCAATCAAAAATAGAATAAGGAAATGTTTTTTTGAAGTTTTTGAGTTGAACATGCGATAGCTTAATTGATTCTTGGCTCTAAAAAGGATATTAAAAATAGATGTTTAAACATGAAGTTGATTGTCTATTATATACTTGGATTGTTTTTTGTTATAGTGGAACAGGAAGTGTCTAAAATATTATTGCAAATTTCAATAAATAAAATTCAGGAGAAAGAATATTTAGAGGTTTTTGTTTGAAACATTTTCATTTATCGAGTGTTTTAGAAGCTTTAAGGAGCAATTACAGCAGATTACAAATTAAGTGCCAAAAAGTGACAATATGGCCATTAGATGTACTAAGAAAATTGTTTTCAACATGGTAATAAATGTGATTTTTCGTATCTTTATACCTTATTTAGACCTGACATGTGGAAAACCCATTTTGAAGAACATGACAGTTTAATTACCTTTGGATAAAAACTCTGTAACTTTTTTTACGAGTTAAAACCATTGAAAATCAATTATAAAAGTATATTATGACACAAAATAAGACCCAAACATCCACCGGCTTAAAATTTAACCGGCATTTCACCCGAGAAGGTATCCGACCAGAAGACATGTTCACATACGAAATGCGAACGTCTATTATTAAGAACCCGGATGGTGGAATTGTTTTCAAGATGGACAATGTTCAGGTGCCTGAATTTTGGTCACAGGTTGCCACCGATATATTAGCACAGAAATATTGCCGTAAGGCAGGCGTTCCATTAGAAGATGGTACAACAGGATCTGAAACATCTATAATTCAGGTTGCGCATCGAATGGCAAATTGCTGGCGCATTTGGGGCGAACAATACAATTACTTTGCTTCAAAGGCTGATGCTGATATTTTTTACGAAGAACTTGTTTATAGTTTAATTGCTCAGCAAGCTGCTCCGAACTCGCCTCAATGGTTTAACTCGGGGTTATTTAGTTCGTATGGTATTACCGGTTCGCCTCAAGGTCACTATTATGTAGACGATGCGAGCGCTAAGCTTATGCGTTCTACTTCGGCCTATGAAAGACCACAACCACATGCTTGTTTTATTTTATCGGTAGATGATGACTTAGTAAACGAAGGTGGAATTATGGATTTATGGATTCGCGAAGCGCGTATTTTTAAATATGGTTCGGGCGTAGGAACCAATTTCTCGAAAATTCGTGGAGCAAACGAAAAGCTTTCCGGTGGAGGAAACTCAAGTGGCTTAATGTCATTTTTGAAAATTGGTGACCGTGCAGCAGGTGCTATCAAATCTGGTGGAACAACCCGTCGTGCAGCCAAAATGGTTTGTTTAGATTTAGATCATCCAGAAATTGTTGAATTTATCAACTGGAAAGTTCAGGAGGAGAAGAAAGTAAAAGTTTTAATTGATGCAGGTTACTCTTCGCATTACGAAGGAGAGGCTTATCAGACGGTTGCAGGGCAAAATTCCAATAACTCCGTACGTATCCCTAATAAATTTTTTGAAGCGCTTAAAAGCGGTAAAGATTGGGAATTAATTGGAAGAAGCAATGGTAAGGTTGTAGGAAACATTCCGGCCGACAAAGTGTGGGATGATATTGCTTTTGCGGCTTGGGCTTGCGCCGATCCGGGAGTGCAGTTTGATACCATAATCAATGATTGGCATACTTGTCCTGAAGGAGGACGAATTAATGCTTCTAATCCATGTTCAGAATACATGTTTTTGGATAATACCGCCTGTAACTTAGCATCCTTAAATTTGAGGAAGTTTTTTAAAGAAGATAGTCTTGAGTTTGATATACCATCTTTAGAGTATGCTTGCCGTTTGTGGACTGTGGTTCTTGAAGTTTCGGTTTTGATGGCACAGTTTCCATCGAAAGATGTTGCTAAATTGTCATACGAGTACCGCACCTTAGGTTTGGGTTATGCGAATTTGGGTTCGGTGTTGATGATTTCAGGAATTCCGTATGACAGTGATAAAGCCAACGCAATTTGCGGAGCTGTTTCGGCTATCATGACTGGTGTTGCTTATGCTACATCTGCAGAAATGGCGTCGTTCTTAGGACCATTCAAGCAATTTGCAAAAAACAAAAAGCACATGATGCGTGTGATGCGCAATCACCGTTATGCTGCTTACAATACCCCAGATGCTTACGAAGGCTTGAGTGTGCCGGCCAGAGGAATTAATCCAGCGTATTGCCCTGAAACCCTGTTAAAAGCTGCTTGCAATGCTTGGGATACCGCTGTTAAAAATGGTGAGAAATGGGGATACCGCAATGCTCAAGCTACTGTAATTGCTCCAACTGGAACCATTGGTTTGGTTATGGATTGTGATACTACCGGTATAGAACCTGATTTTGCATTGGTTAAATTTAAGAAACTATCTGGTGGTGGTTATTTCAAAATAGTAAATGAAAGTATTCCATTGGCTCTTCAAAATTTGGGTTACAACTCAAATCAAATTGCCGATATCGTAAATTATGCTAAGGGTCATGCTACTTTAATTGGTTGTCCTCATATTACCCCAGAGGTCTTAATCAAAAAGGGATTTACCAACCACGATATTCAAGTTATTGAATCGCAGTTATTATCTGCCTTCCAGTTAGAATTTGTGTTTAATCGCTTTACTTTAGGCGACGAAACTTTAGAACAATTAGGGTTTAGCAAGGATAAGTTTGAGAATTCAGATTTCAATTTGTTACGCGCTTTAGGTTTTACTAGTAAGCAAATTCAAGAGGCAAACGATTACGTTTGTGGTACCATGACGGTAGAAGGTGCTCCGCATTTGGAGGAGAAGCATTTGCCTGTATTTGATTGTGCCAACAAATGTGGTGAAATTGGAAGCCGCTATATACATCCACATGCACACATAAGAATGATGGCTGCAGCACAACCATTTATTTCAGGCGCAATTTCTAAAACCATTAATTTACCAAACGAGGCTACAGTTGACGATATTAAGTCGTGTTATATGCTAAGTTGGGAATCGGGATTAAAAGCCAATGCACTTTATCGCGATGGATGTAAGTTATCGCAGCCGCTTTCTAATAAATCGGACGAGAAGAAAGAAGAAGACGCACCTGAGGAATTGGTTGAAAAAGCGGTTGGAGAAAATGCCGAAGTAAAATTAAGCGACTTAACAGCCGAAATGATTTTGAATGCTGCGAAGAAGATTATGGATCAGTCGGTAGGAACTGAGTTTAAAGCAGCTTTATCCAATATAGTTCAACGTAAGAAACTACCGCACAAGCGCCACGGTTTTACTCAGAAAGCCAAAGTTGGTGGTCACACAATATTTGTAAGAACTGGTGAGTACGATGACGGTAAATTAGGAGAAATCTTTATTGATATGCATCGTGAAGGCGCAACATTCCGTTCATTGATGAACTGTTTTTCAATTGCGGTTTCGATTGGTTTGCAATACGGTGTACCTTTAGAGGAGTATCTTGATAAATTTACGTTTACCCGTTTTGAACCTGCCGGTTTTGTTGAAGGGCACGATAATATTAAAAATGCGACTTCAATTATTGATTACATTTTTAGAATGTTAGGTTTCGAATACTTGCATCGCAATGATTTGGTACAAGTTCAGCCAGCCGATGTGAATTCTGCGGCAATTAATACGCCACCTGCTGTTATTAAAGATTTTCCGATAAATGTTGAAGATGAGTTGGATTTTAGCAATAACCAAGCACCAAGTTCCAATAAAGGATATGAGTCGCATGCGGCGCAGAATAACCAAACGCAAATGAGTGCTAGTGATGTGCATTTAAAGAGCATGCAAAGTGACGCACCAGCTTGTAATGTCTGCGGACATTTAACCGTGAGGAGTGGCACTTGTTACAAGTGTTTGAATTGTGGAAATTCGCTCGGTTGTAGTTAAGATGTATTAAAACGCTTCGAAAGAAGATGTTAACCAATAATAAAAAATCCTGTTGTGAGAGCAACAGGATTTTTTTTGGTTGTGATAAACTAAAAGTAGCAAGACCATTGCATAATCTCTTGTTTTTCGATTTTCTAATTTTCTGACCAAAATTAAGAAATTTTCAGGTCTACAATTTCATTTTTTATCCGTTTTTCATTTTTTTTATCCATTTCAAACTTTTTATACTGTTTTTAAGCTCATTTTTCTCTACTTCTTTGAATTAGACGCAATTATGGCTGGACATTGGTGTAAATTGTAGGCCATTGCTTCCATAATATTCTGTGTGTGCATCTTTGCTATACCTCTATATCTAGCGCATGTACTATTAAACCGTCTCCTTGTACTTCCAAAAGTTCGTTCCACTTTGAAGCGTGTT